>ERZ1669248.57-NODE-57-length-74080-cov-6.938953_pt1 | contig 74080 bp, 70 predicted proteins | sample MGYA00579296_ERZ1669248 | MGnify/ENA primary metagenome ERZ1669248 (study PRJEB41166, sample SAMN08046057) | hot springs metagenome | biome: hot spring; feature: neutral hot spring; material: thermophilic sediment; isolation source: thermophilic sediment from...
GCCTCAAGACCAAATTCCGTAGAACGGAATTGAAAGAACTCAATACTCCAATTAGGGCCAAATCCCAGCTCGTAATGGCCTCAAGACCAAATTCCGTAGAACGGAATTGAAAGTTCTGAAGGTTGAGTCTGAAAGTCCACTTGTTTAAAAGCCTCAAGACCAAATTCCGTAGAACGGAATTGAAAGTTAGATAAGACTAATCCAAGCTTGTTAGCCTCCTGGGCCTCAAGACCAAATTCCGTAGAACGGAATTGAAAGGCTCATAAAACGGGCGTTCATGTCTACACCGTTCGAGCAGTCTCAAAACCAAATTCCGTAGAACGGAATTGAAAGATATCGTGAACATCGCTCTTCCCAATGCTGTTGACGGCATTGCTGTCCTTATCATCCTGTGAGGAATTTGAACGAAACAGGTTTGGTCATCGCTCGCGTTTCTGGAAGTAGTCTCTATCGTCCTATAGAGAACTTGAAGACGAAAACCTGGCTGGTATAATTCATCAAATGGGGATACTGTTTGCATCAGTTCCTTATTTTTGTGTTGAATTCATTTCAACTGGAGCGAAGCTTATGAATGCGGAAGCTGTGGCGTTGGAAATTCAAGAGCCGTTGAAGAAATTGACCTACCTTGAGAAGATCCGCAACCGGTTGTATGTGGAGTACTACATTTCCAAGCGCAGTGGCGGTAAAAGAGAGATCTGCGTCTATCTGTGCGACTCCAAGGAAGCCCAAGCAAGGCTCAAAAATAAGCTTCGAACGTTGAAAAAGAACGATGCAGAGCTAGAAAAACTGGTCCGAGCAGCACAGGAATTGAAGACGGTGCACAGGAAGCTGAAAGAGCTGCTTGATCGAATTCCGTTGCCGGATTGCGTCTTTGGATTTAGAAAGAACGAAAGCATCGTGACCTGCGCGCGAAAGCATGTTGGCAAAAAGTATGTGATCTCTCTGGACATCAAGGACTTCTTCCCGTCTGTGACTTCGGATATGGTGCTTAGGCAACTGAAGAGAGAAGGCTTTGAAGACACCGGTGCATGGCTCATAGCAAGGCTTGTGGCGTTCAAGGGTGTGCTGCCGCAAGGTGCAATAACCAGCCCTGCGGCTTCGAATGTGGCATTCAAACCGTATGATGAGAAGCTTCAAAAGTACTTTGAAGAACGCGGGTTCGTGTACACAAGATACGCAGACGATGTCACTGTGAGCACGGATCAGGAAGTCACAGACGAAATGATTCAGCAGATCGTCGAAGAAACCAGCCAGATCATCGCGCCGTTCAAATGGAACGCGAAGAAGATCAAGATTTATGGCCCGAACGAGCCGCACTATGTGCTGGGCTTAATTGTCAATGCCAAGCCGAACGTACCGAAACAGAAACGAAGGCTCATAAGGGCGATGGTGCACAACTTTGTTCGAAAGCATGCACTTCCGCAGGGAGAAGATCCGATTCGGTACAAAAGAAAGCTGATGGGCAAACTCGCGTACTGCTTGTTCGTGAATCCACACATTGAAAGCCTATTGGAATTGTATGAGGAGCTTAGAAAATTCGACCCAAACAGAGTGAGCGAGTGGAAGTCTTTGTACGTCAGTGAGGAAGAAGGAGAATGACTGGATCTCCATGCTCAAAGAGGTTGGCGGTATGAGATAATAGAGTTGCGATACAAGCGTCATAGAGAGGATTGTGAGTTAACCAAGAACTAGCAGCGTTTTTGGTGGCAAAGGATAACTTCGATTGGAACATACCTTTAACCAAAAGGAGGTGGTTTTGAAAGTACGATCTATTGTCGTACCTGAGAGACAGGGAAGGCAAAAGCAGGAGAGATATAGGAAAGGAAGAGGATCTCGGCTCCGCAATGCATAAGGTGGGTACCCAGCTCCACGGGATCGAAACGCACCACAACAGTTTGCCAGCCACACATATACAGATCTCGTTCCCCATCCTTGTGAAATAGTTCTTCAAGTAGTGAGACTCAGCAAAGAACAGAAAAGATGAGGAAGAGAAAGGGAAAGGGAAAGAAGCCCTGGAAGGGTAATGTTAGTGGTACGACAGCACCTTCGGTGGTATAGAAGGTAAAGCACAAAAGGGCGAAACGCCCGTATGGCAAGTCTAAAGGGAAAACGTGGTAGCTGACGTAGCCAGTCTTTGTTAGTTGTGCAAATTTCGACGCAGTCTTGTTGCCAAGGAACGTAGCGAATGCGTGGGCGCTACGCCCACATAAGTTCGAACAAAAGGTGATGAGTAGTGCCGCGGTTTAAGGAACAACGTAAATTACCCAAAAATGGGTACTACATCTTTATTGGAGAACATCTTGATCGTAAGAGCTTGCTGTACATCTATCCGTCTCAGACGGAGAGTGTGTACGTAAACCGCGTTTGTGGAACCATCACGCCAGAAAACAAAGTTCACGGTGTGTGGAAAGACAAGCGATTCGAAGTCTTGCTGAAAGACGACAGCGAGTCACGATGGGAGCAAACCCAAGCCGCGTCTAACAAGTTCAAAATCGGTTTGATGCTCCTCGCAGGATATCTGATTCCAAAGCTCAACGCACCGATCGATGAAGCTGGTGTGATCATCAACAATAACAGTATCGTTAATAACAAGCGAGCTGAAATCTTCGCCTACGCGATCGCTCACGTTAAGTGTGCATTGGCGTTTGGAGGATTCAACAGACGAGCACGCAAGGCTGAGATTGGAAGACATGTAGAGATCGCGTTTGGTAAAGCGTTCAGACATGGAAACGACAAACTGCTTGTGGTCAAAGACGGTACTTGGATCTTGCGTGCAAACGGTAAGCTTGAGTTCACGGAGCTGATAACAATTTCAGACGCTATCGTGTTACCCGAACTATTTGGACAGTTTGCGGAGCTAAGTTAAGGCTCGCAGGAACTAATTGGCAGCGCCGTCAGGCGCTGTTTTTTTTGAAAGGTCAATCGTTCTTACGATCCTGTGAGGAATTTGAACTCGCAAGTATCGAACGCCGACCCAGACGTTCTTTTCGGGTCCTTATCATCCTGTGAGGAATTCGAACGATGGCGAGTGATGTGTGCACCTGTCGTGAAAACTGACGCTCGGGGCTAAATTCAGTAAACAAAGTTGAAAGGAACACCGTTGGATCCTTCAACTCAATCGACAGCTTGATGAGGATGATCGCTTCTTCTGCAAACGGTGCGGTGATTCAGTTCTTGAGTTCGGTTTGTCGAAGCTGGAACGATGATGATTTCTTTTTGATCTTGATCTTTGCCGGCATAACCTGCACTTGGCAAAAATCCTTCTGAAAACCGGCCATGGCTGCGAATCATACTTAGTTGATGCATCGGGGGAGGTCAAACGTGGATTTGTCAGCCTCTCACTCTGTCAAGGTCGGCGCGCATGAAGAGGAGTAGATAATAAACCGGTTCGTCGCGGCCTTCAACGTAGATCCAGCGGGACATCTTCAAAAATTCTTCGGCGTCGATCAGATCCTGCACGTGTTCCGCTTCCTGCCGGGTGCATGGTTCTATGACCTGCTCGATTCGGGAGATCTTTGCGTCTTTCAGACTGTTGAAGAACAGTTTGGCGAGGGATTTTGTGAGATCTTCGTTTTCGAACGATTTTGAAACCTCAGGATGAAAGTAAGATTCTTCCACCACGATGGGGACTTCGTCGACGTACCTCAGCCGCTTGACCAAGAAGCATTCCTGAACGTTTTTCCATCTCGCCGCTCGAGACAGCTTCTCATCGAGTTTCACGTATCCTTTTTTTAGCAGAATGTTCTTGCTCACGAAGCCGAAGGTTTCGAGCGCGTAGGAGAGGCTTATCAGCGGTTCGAAGCTGAACGTGGGTCTGAACTTTCTCACGAACGTTCCAACGCCGTGGCGTTTCACCAGGAAACCTTCGGCGACCAAGGTGTCTATGGCGGCCCTGACGGTCGCCCTGCTCACGCCGTAGAGCTCCATGAGCTCGAACTCGGGTGGGATCTTTTCGTTGTCCTTCCACTCGCCCTTCAGTATTTTTTCCTTCAACTTTTCTGCAAGCTGTGCGTAGAGTGGCACCGCACTGCTCTTGTCGAGCAAGGCCTTTCACCTGGTTTCATTTTACCATGTGGGTTTCTTCCAGATCCAGCGCGAGCGTGCCACCGGGGTTCATGATGTTGTTCGGATCGAAGTGGCGTTTCAGAGCTTTAAACACTTCGAGCTGGTTTTTACCTATGCACTTTTCGAGCCAGGGTGCGAAGAGTTTCCCAACGCCGTGGTGGTGGCTCAGCGATGCGCCGCTTTCGACGATCTTGTCTATGATCTTTGCCTGGTAATCGACGAACTCCTGAACACTTTCGAACTTGCCTATGAAGATGAAGTACAGATTCGTGCCCTGCGGATAGAAATGGGAGCAGTGGCTCATCACGATCGTTCTCGGTCTGGATTTGCACACCTCCCTGACCGTTCGCCAGACGTGTTCGACCTGGTCCCACGCCACGGCGCATTCGAGCGTGTCGATCAGTATGCCGAAATCGTTCAGATCGTCCCTCAGGTACGGATCGGTGAACCTGCCCTTCTCCCACGCCTTCGCGACGTAGCCTGTGGTGTAGATCGCACCGTAAGATTTCGCGATCTTCTTTATGTTGCTCTTGACGTTCTTCGCAAAATTCTTTTCGCCCTGTGCCACGCCGAGCAGGAGACATCTTTCCATGGGTCTGTAGCCCATCGAGGTCACGAACTTGTCTATGACGGTACCTTCGACTCCGTAGAGTTTGAACGCGATGTGCGTCTCTTCCGGATCTGAGAGCCTCATGATCGCAGGAAAACCAAAGTTCGACTGCATGATCTCTCTGCACGCTTCGATGGCGCTGTGGAAGTCTTTGAAGACGAAGCTGAACCTCTGATCGTTCTGAGGCATGTATCTGAAGATCTTCAGCGTGACGGACACGAGAACTCCGAAAGCTCCCTCACTGCCTATCATGATCTGGTCGATGGAAGGTCCGATCGCCGCGCGCGGATACTCTTTTGTCTTTATCTCCCCGACGGGTGTGACGTATTCCTGGCAGACCACCAGATCCTCTATCTTGCCGTAATAGGTGGAGTTTTGACCAGCCCCGCGCGTCACGACCCAGCCACCAACGGTGGAGTATTCGAAGGACTGTGGCAGGTGGCCGCACGTGTAGCGATGTTTGGCTCCAAAGTACTCCGGTGCCCTGTTCAGCTTTTCTTCGAGCGCAGGGCCGTAGATGCCAGGCTCGACGGTGACGGTGCAGTTGGTTTCGTTGAGCTTCAGTATCCTGTTCATGTGTTTTGTCAAATCCAGGCTCACGCCGCCTCTGACGCACTCTGTTCCCCTCGTCACGCCGGAACCTCCACCGCGTGGGTAGATCGCTATTCTGTTGGCGTTGCAGTACTTAACGATCTCCACAACGTCCTGTTTGTTCCGCGGGTAGATCACAAGATCCGGAACGTTTTCGATGATCTTGTGTCTGAGTCTGAGCACGTCGTACTGAGTCTTTCCGTAGCTCGCTTTGATCCTGCTGTAACTGTCCAGCGCGACGTTCTCCGGCCCGACGATCTTCTGGAAGGCTTCTACGTGCTTCGGTTCGAGCCTGATGGGCAACTCCACATCGACGGTTTCGAAACCTGTATTTTTGGGTGAGGCGAAGTCTTCGTCTGAAAGTTGTAAGGCTTCTCTCATGAGCTTGCACAGCCTCTCGTTCGGGTGTTTGAAGTACTTCGGATCGCCCCATCTGAAGATCGATCTGTAGCTCCTTTCGGGTGCGACTTCCTCTATCCACTTTGGACAGCTCACGGTTCTCACCTCACATCTCTGGATAGTTCGTTATTCTCTGCATGGCTCTGTAGAGTGGTCTGAGGCGGGGATAGAGCTTTTTGTACACGCTCTCGTAGAGTTTTTGATAGAGTGAAGATCTCTCAGGGTCCGGAACGCATTCGTGAGTGTATCTGACCATCTTCTTTGTTGCCTGCTCGAAGTCTTTGTAAAAACCGAGCGCGTGGAAACAGACGATCGCGGCACCCAAACCTGCAGCTTCATACACGTGCGTTCGGAGCACTTTTTTGTTCATGACATCGCTCAGGATCTGACAGACCAGGTTCGACCTCGAACCACCGCCCGTGGCGACGACGGCTTTGATGCGCACCTTCGAAACTTTTTCGATCTTCTCCGCGGCGTCCTTCAGAGCGTAGGCCAGGCCTTCGATGATCGATCTGTACAGATAGGCTCTGTTGTGCACGTCTCCAAATCCCACGATCGCCCCTCGTGCTTCGGGTTGTTTCAATCCCGCACCCCAGTACGGTTGAAGGACCAGACCATAACTGCCAGGCTGAGTCTGCAAGAGGAGTTCTTCGAGCACTTCTTCTGCAGATACGTTCCTCTCCTTCGCGATCTGGCATTCAAGCGCGGCGAACTGTTCTTTGAACCACGTCACCATCCAGAAGCCTCTGAATATCTCTACTTCCGGATTGAACTTGCCAGGGATCACGGCAGGATAGGAAGGCATGAATTTGATCGGTTCGAGGTACCTGCTGCTGGTTATCTGCAGCGTGAGCGTGGTGCCCAGGCTGGCGCACGCGGTGGATTCGTCGACGCAACCTGCCGCCAGAGTTTCACAACCCTTGTCCGAGCCGGACGCGACCACGGGTGTTCCCTGCCTCAGGCCGGTTAACTTCGCGGCCGGGTCTGTCAAACCGCCGATGATCGTGCCTGAAGGTACCAGCTCCGGCAGTTTGTCTTTCTCTATGGGGAAAAGGTAGGGATGAAAGTCTGATTCAGGATCTGCCCAGGCCTGCTTTTTGTAGTTGAACGGGATGTGGCCTATCTGGCTCGCGACGGAGTCGACGAACTTTCCAGAAAGCAAGTAGTTGAACCAGCCTGAGAGGAGCAAAAACTTGTGGGTGTTTTTCCAGATCTCCGGCTCGTTCTGTCTGACCCAGTTCGCCTTGCACTTCTTGGCAGATATTGTTGCCGCTTTCTCCATTCCGACGAGCTTGAAGCCGATCTTGAAGTGCAGAGGAAGCTTGATGTCGTACTCGGCCATTCTCTGATCGAGCCACAGGATGGCGGGCCTCAGAGGCTTTCCGTCCTTTCCAAGGAAAACGCACGTGTCGCGCTGGCTCGTCACGCTGACGGCAAGAACGTCTTCGGCTTTGATTTTACCTTTCTCGAGCAGGGTCCTGCAGGCCTTCGAGAGGGCAGATTCGTAGACGCTGAGATCCTGTTCCGCCCAGCCCGGTTTCGGTGAGACGTATGGCTGAGGGTACTCCACCTTGCACATGTCGATGAGGTTTCCGTTCTCGTCGAAGGCCAGCGCCTTCAAACTCTGCGTACCGCAATCAATACTGAGCACGATCGACATTCACTTTCCCCCCAACAAGATTGTACGAACTTGAAGTGGCGATGAGGTTGGCGCCGGTGTTTTCGATGTTCTCCACGATGATCTCCCCACGGCGCACGGGCCTGTCCAGTACGAAATGTTTTATTCTTTCCATCACCTTTTCGAAGGATTCGAGTGGAATCTCTCTGTCTGTGCGAACCGGCAGAAGGATTCTGAGCGGATCTTTCGTGAGGACGGTCGAGCACAGAACTCTCTTTGGATGGACAAGGTCTTGCCTTGCGAACTCGAGCCCTCTTTCGCAACCGTGACCTTTGAAGAGCGGACTGGAAGGATCACCGTAAACTTCGATCTCACAGCCTTTCGGGCACACGATGCACACCAGGCTCTTGAAAGGTTGTTCTTCTGAAGTGAGGGCGCTCCCGATCGAAAGCTTGAGCGGTGCTTCGTCGAGCTGAGCGGCAACGTCGATGAACTCTACCTGCTGGGGTCGTAAGGTTTTGAACTTCTTCGAAGCGAGGATGCGTCCAGATTGAAGAACGTACAGCTCGGCGCTGGAAATTTTGCTTTTCACTCTGAAATAGATGCGGACCTTTCCCGAGTGTGGAAGACTGAGTAGCTGTGGCACGCAGTAGCTGAGTGAGGGATCGAGTTCGATCTGCATTCTCTTTCGAACCTTCAGATTGCCCTTGGCGTACTCGCTGGCACATCTTCCCGCCTCGAAGCCCGTCCAGGTGACGTAGTCAACGAGATCGTGCACGTGCAGAGAGTTGCCGCAGCTGAACACACCCTCCACGGTTCCCATCATGTACTGGTCCACGATGGGCCCGCCGGTTCTCGGATCGAGTTCGAGCGAAAGTTTCTCCGCGATCTCGTTTTCTGGGATCAAACCCACAGCCAGCAGCAGTCCGTCGCAGGCGATCTGTTTCTCGGTGCCAGGAACGAAAGAGAACTTTTCGTCGACCTTCACCACTTCGACCTTCTCAACCCGATTGTTTCCAAAGACTCTGCTCACGGTGTGGGAAAGAAAGAGGGGAATGTTGAAATCGTTCAGACACTGAGAGACGTTCCTCAGAAGGCCAGAAACTTCAGGCTTGATCTCGTAAACTCCGAGCACCTTCGCTCCTTCCAGGGTCAATCTTCGTGCCATGATCAGACCTATATCCCCGCTGCCCAGAACGACGCAGCGTTTGAACGGTAGAAGTCCCATAACGTTCACGAACTTCTGTGCGGTGCCCGCCGTCATGATGCCAGCGGGTCTGTCTCCGTGGATGAAGATCTGTCTGGAAGTTCTTTCCCTGCAACCTGTCGCGAGCACGATGGATTTCGATTCGATCGTGAAGATGCCCCGCGCGTTTTGAACGAGAAGTTCGAAGAATTTCTCCTTGCGCCGAGCTTCGAGCAGGAAGGTGCTCAACAGAACTTCCACGCTTGTCTTCAACAGTTCTTCGATGAAGATCTCCGCGTACTCCGGGCCGGTGAGCCTTTTTCTGAAGTGCAGGATTCCAAAACCGTCGTGGATGCACTGTTTGAGTATGCCTCCAAGTTCCGGCTCCCTCTCGATCAGCACCACGGTTGAGTTGTTCTTGCTCGCCGAGATCGCGGCGGCGAGTCCAGCCGGTCCGCCCCCTATCACCGCAACGTCATAGGTCATGCTCGTTACCTCCCGGCCTGGTCCTGGTCACGAACAGTTCAGATCCTGGGCCTTTCTTGGTGATCGAAAGTGGGTCTGTGAACTGCTGGAGTATCTCGACTAAGAAGGGTGTGCAGAAACCGCCCTGGCATCTGCCCATGCCGCAGCGTGTGCGCCACTTTATGCCGTCCAGCGTCGTGGCGGGTATCTCACCGTTCAGCGCCTGCAGCACTTCGCCTCTGGTCACAGTTTCGCACCGGCAGATCACGATGCCGTAGGCGGGATTTTTCTCTATGATCTTCTGCTTTTCTTGCAGAGAAAGTTTTCTGAAGTTTGGCTCATTCTTTCGAACAGGACAGAATCTTTCGTTGGGTACGATCTTCTTTTCTTTCTGCAGCTTCTCGATACACATGCTGGCAACATCCATCGCGATGGCTGGCGCACTGGTCAAACCCGGGGACTGGATACCCGCAGCGTGCACCAGGTTTTTGATCTTCTTTGAAGGTTCGACGATGAAATCTTCCTCGTACGTCGCCGCCCTCGTTCCGGCGAAGTAGCTGATCACGTCGCTTTTCGAAAGATCCTCCACCACGGCGTGCTTTCTGAACAGTTCTTCCAGACCTTCGAGGCTCGTGCTGTAATCTTCTCTCTGTGGAACTTCGAGTGCGGTGGGACCAAGCAACAGATTTCCGTGCACGGTGGGGATGAGCCCGCCACCTTTCGTGACCGAACCGACGTTTTTGAGCGAGATCATGGAGATGGTCATCTGGCACAGGTGGGACTTTTTCTTGTCTATTATCGCCATCTCACCCTTGCGCGGGTGGATGGTGAAGAACTCGTCGTTCGCGAGCGCCGCCACGTGATCTGCCCAGACGCCCGCCGCGTTCACCACGAGTCTTGGAAAGATCGTACCTCTGTTCGTCACGACGGCTTCTATCCTTTCGTCTTCGATCACGAACGATTCGACGAGGGTGTTGAAAGAAAACCTCGCACCGTTCTGAACGGCGTTCTCGGCGAAGGCGAGCGTCATCTGGAAGGGATCCACCACTCCGGCTTCCCACACCACGTAGGCCCAGGCGAAGTGTCTCTTCAGGTGCGGTTCTATCCTCAAAAGCTTCGATGCGCTCATGAACTGCGTTTCCCTGACTTGGTTCCTGTGTTCTCTGAACTTGATGAAAGGTAGCAACAGAGCGTATGCGGCGTTGGGAAAGAGCATCGCCAGGCCGTTTTTCCTGTATGGAAAATCGAGTTCGCGCGCGAGCTGTTCGATCAGATCCAGTCCCTTCCTGTTGTAGTAGGCTTTCTTGCTTTTTGGATGCGGTGCGATGGGTGGGTGCATCATGCCCGCGTTGTGGGAGCTCTGGTGGCACGCGACATCTGATTCTTTGTCCACGACGAGGATGTCGAGTTTCCATCTGCTCAGCTCCCGTGCGATCGCACAGCCCACCACACCCGCACCGATGATCAGCACGTCCACCCTTCTTCCATGAAGGCTTTGATCACGAACGCACGGAACCTTCGGGCCCGCGATCCTCACACCCTCACACTCGATCTTGTTCACAACGCCCCTGAAACCGAACTTCGTGGCTTCTCTGCCTATGCTCACGACCTTGTCCCAGCTGTCCACCCTGCCGTAGAGAAAGAGGGCGTCGTTCTTCTCTTCGCAGTGGATGGGCGTGGAGAACTTCTTTGAAAGGTACTGCTCGATGTTTTTCACGCGTCGATCCCCCTGAGATACTGTTGTCCGTACATCCGTATGATAGCATGTCATGGCGTCGTGGTCAAACAGTGAAAGAACGCGCAACAGGACGTGACGGTGAGATACAAAGTGGAAGAGTGGGTAGAATGAGTGAAAACGAACGCTCATTTGAAACGATGTACTTTCGCAGCGAAATGGGTGAGAAAGTGGTTTTGCGTGGGAACATCTTCCGCAATCAATACTGAGCACGATTGACACTCACTTTCCCACAACAAGATCGTATGAGCTTGAAGTAGCGATAATGTTGGCGTTCGTGTTTTCGATGTTCTCCACGATGAGCTGACCTTCTTTTTGAAACTTTTTTCTGATAACTAAAGTGGGATCACCTCCTTAATTTTTGAAGTAAACGAGGATGAACATATTGTTGTAGGCCCAAGATAACTTCTGTTTTTTCACAATAATGATGGGGCATAGTTTCAGTTTAATCAGATTCCCAGTTCTGTCACTCTTTTCCTTGTTTACTGAGGCAGTTCGGCTCGTGCAATCAACCACAGTATTTCTCACGGGTAACCAGATTCAGACCAAAAATGATTACCACTCATTGATATCTACACGTTGGTACTTACTAAGCCTCTTGCAAATTTGCACAAGCTGATGAGTCGTAATGCAGCAATGGTGAAAACTGTCACAATATAATTATCAACGGCCACTTGGAAGATTTCTCCTCATGGAGGTGAATGTATTGTCTGGTGAAGTTAGATTAACTGCCTTTGATGTAGTTGTGATCGGTGGTGGTATTTCTGGCGTGTGTGCTGCCGTGGCTGCAGCACGTCAAGGAGCAACTGTTTTGCTTATTGAAAAGAGTATGAATCTTGGCGGGGTATTAACTGATTCTTTGGTCGGACCAATGATGACTTTTCACTCACCGCAAAGACAAGTTTCTAAGGGTATTCTCCAGGAGATCGTGGATAGGCTGATCACTATTCGGGGTTCTTGTGGGCACGTTAAAGATCCAACAGGTTTTGTCGAAACCATAACACCCTTTGTTCATGAAAAACTAAAAGCAGTACTGTTTGATATCGTGAATGAATCTGGTGTCACCTATTTTCTGGGGGCACCGGTTGCTAATGTTGTTGTTGAGGATGGGTTTGTTCGCAGTGTAACTGTCCCTTACGGAGTAAAACAATATAGCTTTGAAGGAAAAGTATTTGTTGACGCAACAGGCGACGGTTCCCTCTCAATAAAATCGGGTGCTGCGTACTGGGTAGGTGACGAATTAACGAAGGAATGCCAGCCTATGAGTTTGATTTTAAGGGTATCTGGAGTTGATAAGCAGGAAATAATAGCATACATAAAAGAACATCCAGAAGATTTTCAATTGCGTGATGAACCGTCGAAAATTGATTTCTCATATCTTGCTGTTTCTGGATTTTACACAAGGGCGAAATTGTTTCACAAATACAACCTTTCTTTCAAGAGAGACAGAATACTCTTTTTCCAGGTACCATTTCAGGAAGATGAGTTCCTCATAAACACAAACCGTTATCCTGGTTATGCATCAAACCCAGAAGAGCTAACTAGAGCACAAGCACTTGCTCTGTCGGAGATTTGGCGTTTTATGGAGTTCCTGAGGAGAGAAGTGCCAGGATTCAGAAATGCTGAGCTAGTTCAAACAGGAAGTATAGGAGTCAGGGAGACCAATCACGTTGCTGCTGACTATACTCTGCGCCTTGAAGATATCACATCAGCTAAGAAGTTCGAGAAACCAATAGCAATTGGTGCATATCCGATAGATGTTCATCAAAGTACATGTGGTGGACTTAAAATCATAAAAATACCATATCCCGGTGAGTACGAAATTCCATTGGAGACACTCTTACCAAAACAACTGAAAAATGTTGTATTGGCAGGTAGGAACGCTAGCGCAAGTCATCTAGCTTATGCGGCAACCCGTGTCAGCGCTGTAGCCGGAGCCATTGGGATGGCTGCGGGTATTTGTGCTGCACTAGCTACTAAGGTGGATGGTGATATCAGAAAAGTTGATTATTTACGCCTCCGCAAGAGGATAATTGAAATGGGGGGAGTGTTATGAAAATTGCAGTTCTTCCCATGGACAACCGACCCCCAAACTACGATTTTCTCATCGATTTTGCAACCATGTATGACGTAGACATTCTCCTGCCACCAGCTGGAAAACTTGGCTACTATAAGATACCAGGAGATGTGGATTGGTTGCATGATTGGCTTTTGAATCAAGAAGCCGAAGCGTTTTTGATTTCTACAGAAATGTTGTGCTACGGAGGCCTGGTTGCGTCCAGAGAAGCTGATACTTCCCTAGACCAAGCAATAAGAAGGTTGGAAACATTGAAAGCCTTGAGAAAAGAAAATCCGCAGGCGTTAATCTTTGCTTCTTCTATTGTGCGTAGAGCTTCAATTACAGTGAATTCAGCAGAAACAGAGAACAAGTGGAAGGCGCTCACAGAATACTTGAAGTCCGCCACCGAGAACTGCCAAGTCCAAATGAGCGACTTTGACGATGAGTATTTGAAATACTACCGACAACTTCGAAGTAGAAATCACGAAATTAACAAACTATGCGTAGACTTCGTAGCAACCGGCGTAGTGGATACCCTCGTCCTGGCTGTTGAAGATACTTTTCCGCACGGACCTCATGAGCCGGAGGTAGACGTCTTGAAGGCAAAGGTGATTCATTTAGGTCTTCAAGGTAAAGTTTACATACACAATGGGGCAGATGAAGTAATGCAAGAGCTGCTCGTAAGAGTCTTTAATCAAAGGGACGTGGAACTTCATTTTGATTCAGGTGAAACAGTGATGCGAATTATGGAGTTTGAACATCAACCATTTGTGAAGAATCTACTGTCTCATGTCTCTCTTACTGGCTTTTCTGTCCGCCCTGACTCGAATACAGCGATATTGATAATTGGCTCTAACTTGGAAAAGGGTTTACATACACTTGAAAAATTGGTCGAGGAAGGTAAAGAAATATATCTGCTCGATCTCTTCCACCCCAACGGCGCTGACGAACATCTTGTGCACGAACTTCTCAGCATGATTAGAAACAGCCCGGCGATTTTTCTGAAAGGTTTTTCTGCTTGGAATACCGCATCCAATCGCCTGGGGACTCTGTTGGCAGAAGCAGCGTGGAAGTCTACTAAGGATGAACTACGACTATTGAAATTCATGCTTGAAAGATTCGTAGATGATTACCTTTATCAATCGGTATACAGACGTAAGCTCGAAGATATGCTAAATTCCTATGGTAAAGACAAGTATAATATTGGTCCCAATTCGGATATCATGAGGGTTTTCACTTCTGAGTTTACTATAGAATCGAATAACCTTCTGAATAATTTTGCTGGCAGGATTTTTCGAGCTAACAATAAGACCTGGTTGTTGAAATCCGCTTCTCTCAACTATTTCGCACTACCATGGAATAGAACCTTTGAGTGTAAAGTTAGTGTTCAAATTGAGACTGAGGAACTCTGATATGTCGATTATCGAGATTCCCATGTGTTGCACAATTTGCACAAGTGTACACTTCGCTTTCCTTGACCGTCTGTAACCAGCAAGTTAAAATGCAAGTTGGGGAGGTTCACTTGTTGCGAACACGCAGGGTAACTTCCGTAACGCTGAGAGACATTGCATCTTCAGTTGGAGTTTCAGTGTCTACTGTCTCGAGAGCTTTAAGTAATAATCCAAGAATCAGCGAACATACCAGGAACACTGTAATACTTATGGCAAAAAAGCTCGGATATACCTTGAACGAACGCAAGTATCTAAGAACAATAGCTCTTGTTATAATCAACCCCCACAAAGGATCAATCGAGTCAGATGAATTCTTCAATTCAGTCCAAAAAGGAATTACTGACATGTCAACAAACAGTGGAGTACCATGTCTAGTTAACATAGTTCAACCCGAGAATCCTGCTAGTTTCAACGTTCCAACAGAAATCATCGATGGAATTATCATTGGTGGTATACCGATGCCATCCTTCGTCAAAAGATTCCTGCAGAGTACTAATCTTCCTACAGTGATGGTCGGTAAATACCAGGATCTGGAGCACCTGCCGTCAGTTAATAATGATAATGTCAGAGGTGGTTATCTCGCTGGATTGGAAATCATCCACCACGGTTATAGGAATGTTGTGATACTATCGGGCCCTCTCAAAATATGCACTTTTGCCGATCGAGTTGAAGGGGCAATGAGCGCTTTCAGACGAAATAATCTTTCAATAGACAAGGTTCGGGTAATTGAATGCAACGATTTTGATGAAAAAAGTGGCAGACAGGCAGTACTTGCTCAGAAGGAGTATTTTAGAACAAACGCAGGCACAGCGATTTTTGCTACCACCGATTGGTTAGCTAAAGGAGCGCTTGATGCATTGAAAACAATGAGAATAGCTGTTCCGCAACAAGTAGGAGTAATAGGATTTGGAGGACTTCGAATGTGTCATTACACCACGCCTCCTTTGACAAGTGTAAAGTTAAATCCTTATCTGATCGGTAAAATCGCTTTTACTATGCTTTCGGAACTGATTGCGGGCAGCCAAGAAAGTGGGGGTACCGTTTTTGTGGAACCAACTATTTTGAGGGGAGGCACACTGTGTCAGCAGTGATCAGTGATTTTAGATTGTTACTCAACAGCAAGAGACATATTCTAATAGTGAGCTTACCGGACAACAATCTGGAGTTTGCTCGAGCAGCTATTGAAGCTGGTGCAGATGCTGTTAAGCTACATGTGAATGTAACTCACAAAGGTACAGGAAGGGCATTTCCAGGTTGGCCTGCTGCCAGAAGAAACATTGAAAGAATATGCGAGTTAGGTATATGTGTTGGTATTGTCCCCGGTGATGAAAATGGTTTTGCAGCCGAGGAGCATTTATTGGAGATGCAAGAGATGGGGATTTCCTTTATCGATTTTTTTATTAATGATGCTCCAACCTATGTGTTGAACACAAGACTAGCAAAAATGGTTGCTTTGAGCGATTTCTCTCAGGCTCTTTATGTTCAGGCTGTTCAAAACTTTGGTGCTAACGCTCTTGAGCTTTCCATAGTGCCCAAAGAACATTACGGCGAACGGCTCACGTTATGGGATCTGACACGTTACTCCTATGCTGCTAAGAATAGTCCTATTCCATGCTTTGTGCCAAGTGAAAAGAAAATACACCCGGATGAAGTCACATCTGTGCTGGCCTGTGGGATTAAAGGTCTAATCATAGGTTCGATCGTTACAGGTAATTCTTTGAAGGAGTTTGTTCGAGCTGTTCAGGCGTTTCGGCGGCACATGGACAGCTTTTAAACCCATGAGGAGGTGAAAGAATGTAATGAGAAGCACCATCAAGCGTTATTAAAGTGTGCGGACAGCTTTAGGCCTGTGGGGAGGTGAAAGTATGTACGTGTGGCGAAAATTTCTTGTAGTATTGGTTATGACTCTCATGGCTGTAAGTATTTTCTCTAAGAGCACGGTTTTAGTTTGGTTTGCAGGTACGGATAAAGCATTGACCGATTGTGTCGACAAACTAGTCAAAGAGTTTGAAAAACGGAATCCTGATATTGACGTTGAGGTGGAGTTTGTTCCATGGGGAGAGCTTTCAGTCAAGTTGGCAACATCTTTTGCAGGAGGTATAGGACCTGATATATTCATGCATGGTCAGGCAGCAGTAGCCGGATTTGTAGAAAATGGTGTTTTGATGCCCTTAGATGACTACGTTGAGGCACTTGAAGACATCGGAGACTTTGGTGAAGTAATAGAAGCAGGCCGCTACAAGGGTCATCTCTACTTTGTGCCTGTGTATGGTTCGGGAAGACTCTTAGCTTACAGGAGTGATCTGTTCGAAAGAGCGGGGCTCGATCCGTCTAAACCGCCGTCAACTTGGGAACAGCTTAGAGAATACGCGATCAAATTGACTGAATGGGAAGGCAGCAGAATAAGGGTTGCCGGTATAGATTTGGAGGTACCCAGCCAACAAGTCTGGGGCATCTTTTTAATATCAAATGGTGGAGAATTCTTCAACGAGGAGTTTGAACCAGTTTTTAATTCTCCACAGGGTGTTGAAGCTCTAGAATACTTCACTGAACTTGTGCGCAAATATAAGGTATATCCAGAGGCTGGCCTTCCAAAAGTTGCAAATCTTGATCCAATTGTTGTTGGCACGGCTGCTATGGCATTCGTCACCGCCGAGACTATGGCAGCGGCGAAGAAATATGCACCAGACGTTTATGAAAAGATCAAGCTAAGTTTTCCCCCTGCGAGAATCAAAAAAGCGACGTTCTATTCATTTGGCGGATTTATGGTATCCAGATTCACAAAGAATCGAGAAGCAACCATCAAGGTTCTTTCTTACTTAACCTCGAAGTCTTCCATAACTGAAATTAGCTACGTTTTAGGTGGCATTCCCTCAAGAAAATCAGCTGTTAATGACCCAAGATTTGGCTCCGATCCCGTTATATCCCTGTTCATTGAAGGAATGAAATATGCTTTCTGGAATCCCAACGTGCCATTTTGGACGAGGGCAAGGGACATACTTAGCCGGTACATAGAAATGGCTGTGAGAGGCATCGTGACACCCAAAGAAGCATTAGACAAAGCCGTGGAAGAAATTAGAAAATTAAAGTAACAATTTTGAGGCAGATGCTTCGCGGCATCTGCCTTTTTCTCTGGGAGGACGTTATCCGTTGAAAACGGCTACCTCCACAAGCAGAATGTACAGAAAAATTGCAAGAACAGCTCTAATTTTTATTTTTCCGGTTGTTATTTACAACATTGTTTTTAGAATTTACCCGATCATTTATTCCTTGTATTTGAGCTTCACAAAGTTCTCAGGCCTTGGAACACCGAAGTTTGTTGGTATAGAAAACTTTCAACGCTTGTTTGCGGACAAAGAATTCTGGCTTTCTACGCTCAGAACTTTGCAGTTCTCTGCGGAAGTCTTACCAACAAACATGTTGCTTTCGCTTTTACTAGCGTTACTAATCAATAGGAAAATGGTTGGTATCAGCCTGGTAAGATCTATCTGCTATCTTCCGGTTATAACTCCAATGGTTGCTGCGAGTGTCATCTGGACATGGATTTACGACCCAAATGTTGGTATACTCAACTTTGTCTTAAATTTGTTTGGAATAGGACCAGTGAATTTCCTTGGAAATATGTCAACTGCACTACATTCGATTGTCGTGATGAGAGTATGGCGGGGTGTTGGCTGGAATATGATCGTGTACTTGGCGGGTTTGCAGTCTATACCTAAAGAAGTTTACGAAGCTGCCTCCATTGATGGGGCAAATTCGCTACAAAAGTTTGCACGGATAACATTACCGCTATTGAGACCAGTACACATGTACGTGTTACTTGTGGGTCTTGCAAGTACCCTTCAAACCTTTACCGAAGTGTACGTTATGACACAGGGAGGTCCCATAAATTCGACAACAGTAGTTGGTCTACTGATATACAAAACAGCTTTTGACTATATGGACATGGGGTATGCCTCGGCTATGTCATTTGTCGTCGGGACCATTATCATGCTTGTCTCGATCCTAGCCGTGTCTCGTCGAAAGGAGATAGCGATGTGAAGCGAAAATTAAGCTCATTGGTTCTCATCACTATCGTGACTGTTACTACAATCTTGATGGGGTTCCCCTTCTTTTGGATGTTACTTTCTTCCTTCAAGCCCAACAGTGAACTGTTTTCGTGGCCACCGAAAATTTTACCGAGCAGTATTACTTTTGAGCATTACGTGCATTCGATATCGACTTTCAAGTTTGGCAGGTATTTTCTCAATAGTGTAATAGTAGCGGTATTATCAATGTTGATAAATGTTTTCTTTTGCTCTCTTGCGGGTTATGCTTTCGCATGTTTGGAATTTCCCTACAAGAAGCTATTTTTTATTCTCATACTTGCTACAATGATCATACCTGTGCAGATCACGCTTATACCAACTTTTCTACTTGTAAAGAATTTGCCATTATGTGGAGGAAATGATATCTTTGGTAGAGGCGGGACTGGCCTACTGAATACTCATATTGGTCTTGCTATACCTCATATTATGACAGCGTTCGGAGTATTCATGATGCGACAATTTTACAGTCAGTTTCCGAAGGAACTTTTAGAAGTTGCGCGTATTGATGGAGCTCGTGAATCTGTCATTTTTTTCAAAGTATTCTTACCATTGAGCAAGCCTGGTCTGAGTGCCCTTGCCATATTCACCTTCACTGAAACCTGGAATGACTTTCTCTGGCCACTTGTTATAACAAGAACCGATAAGATGAGAACCATTCAGCTTGGGCTTGAGATCTTTAAAGGAAGGTTTGTTAACGACTGGGGACCGCTGATGGCCGCCACTGTAATATCGTCAGTTCCGATAATTGTTATTTTCCTCTTGTTCCAAAGGCAATTCATAAGTATGAATCTAACGTCTGGCATAAAGTAAGACTTTTGATGCTATGTCAAGCAGGGCAACAGGAAGTCACGCTCAATGACTTCAGAATACTTGATTTTTATTATGAGTTAGGAATAACTGCTTTCCGGAAATACAAAATTTCTTTCACTCCTGTTATCTGTGGGTTTTCTCTCTGAAACTTTCAAGACTCCTTGTTGTGACGCTTACCAGATTGCTTGAACACCTTCTGATACCAAATTGCTCAGCAGCAGCTTATTTCGTGATATAATACAAAAAACTGTTCACCGTGTTCGAGTCGAGCAGTGGATTGGAGAAAACTTGTGTAACGTTTCCAAGGAATGGTCCGAAAAACCATACTTTTCTTGTTTCTTGGAATGGCTTCTGTTTATTCACCAGGAAGTTATCATTCATAAACCCAGACGACGCTAAGCAATCGCTTAAAGAAATTGCTCATGAATTTCAAGTTCAAGCTTATTCCACCCAGAGACACACCTCAGCAATTCTCGAGTTATGCGCCACACACGATACTTTCAAATACTAGTCGCGGTTGTGAGTCTCGAAATTATGGAAGCGGTTCTCACATGAGCAAAGTTCCTTCGAGGAAACCAGAAAACTTAGAATATCAAACGCTCTTGCGCAGATGAGTGGATGTGGACGTTCCTGATGGATCTTCCAAGCACTTGAATACCGTTTCTGAACGGTGCGTTGTTGTCGCTCGTTATTTCTAAATTCTCGATCCTGATGTAGCTTTTTCCCGAGATGTCTATCGCGACCAGCAGATCGTTTCTCCCCACCAGCACGGGTTTGTCATTTTCTTCGCCTTTGATCGTGATCCACGCTTGCGGCGTTCCGGAGTTCTGTGGCACGATGATGTCTTCGTCGTAACGGCTGAGAATGTAGCGACCAGGGAGTATCACCAGCGTGTCGCCGGCTCTGAGTTGCCGTGCCCCATAGCCCGGTGTAGCCCATGGTTTGTCTCTCGTACCCGGGTTGTTGTTGTCTCCCGTCGGTGAGACGTAGAACACCCTGAATTTTCCATCGCCAGGCTGTGTCCCACCGCTCGTGGACGAACAAGTGTTCTGGGCGAACAGCAACAGCAGAAAAGGCAAGGCGAGCAAAAGCGTTGACCTTTTCATACCGTTCCCCCTCGGTGAAAGCGGTCCAACCTTTCGAATATTTTACAACCTACCGTTTCGGATCCAAGAGGTCCCTCAGGGCATCGCCGAGTACGTTCAAGCTCAGCACGATCAGTGCGATGATCGCACCCGGAAAGAGCGCCATCCATGGTGCGGTGGCCAGGAACGCCGTGGCCTGGGCGACGAGTCCACCCAGCGTTGGTTGTGGGGGAGGTACGCTGAGGCCGAGGAAACCGAGGGAAGCTTCAGTGAGGAAGGCCGTCGAGAGGTTCGTGGTGAAGGTGACAATCAGGATGGAAGAAACGTTTGGAAGCACGTGGAACAGCATGATCCTGAGATCGCTCGAACCAAGCGTTTTTGAAGCCTTCACGAAGAGGTTCTCTTTCACGGACAGGACAGAACCTCTTATCGTTCTGGCGAAGATTGGTGTGTAGACGATCGCTATGGCGATGATCAGGTTCAAAAGACTGTTCCCAAACAGGGCGACGATGAAGAGCGCCAGCACGAGTGTTGGAAACGCAAAGAAGCTGTCACACACGCGCATGATGAGAAGGTCCAAAAGCCCCCCATAGTAGCCTGAGATCAGGCCGAGTGCGGTTCCGAAGAGACAGGCGATCGAGGTCGAAGAGAACGCCACGACAACGCTTTTCTGCACACCGTGAACACAGCGCGAGTACATGTCCCTACCGAACTGGTCGGTCCCGAAGAAGTGCTTTCTCGAAGGGGGTTCCAGGATGGATTCGTAATCCATTTCGAGTGGATCGTGCGTCGAGAAAAACTTTGGAAAGAAGGCCATCGATACGATGGAGAAGATCAACACGATCGCGACTATGTTCAAAGGTTTCTTCAAGATCCTGCGCAGGGTCTTCATGATTCATTTCAACTCCACTCTCGGATCCAGCAGAGTGTACACGAAGTCGATCAGGATGTTCAACGCTACGATCATGATGGCGACGAACAGTACGATCGATTGCACGACGGGATAGTCCCTCTCGTTCACGGCTTGAAGGAGCAACCTTCCTAAACCCGGTAACGCGAAGAGGTTCTCTATGACGATCGTTCCACCGATCAGATAGCCCAGCTGGATACCGGAAACCGTGACAACTGGGATCAACGCGTTCTTAAGTGCGTGCTTGAAGATCAGGACGGTTCTGCTCACACCCTTTGCCATCGCCGTCTTGATGTATTCCTGCCTCAGCACGTCGAGCATGGAAGCTCTGGTGACACGAACGATCTGCGCGCAGATCATCAGACCCAGTGTCAGGGATGGAAGGAGCATGGATTGAAGATTTTTTAGAAGATCGCGATCGATAGGAACGTAACCGAAGATGTTGAATCCCCTGAAGAGGCCAGAAAAGAGAACGATGAATATGGAACCGATCCAGAAGGCGGGGGAAGATATTCCGATCAAACTGAAAACCTTTATAATATCGTCGATGAAGCCGTTCCTCTTCACGGCGGAGACGACACCGAGAACGATACCCAGGGTCAGGGCGATGGCCATCGAGAGGGCCGCCAGTTCCAGAGTGACAGGCAATCTGCTCAAGATCAGTTGTAACACAGGTTTTCCTGTTCTCAACGAAACGCCGAAATTGAAGCTCAGCGTGTTCTTCAACCAGGCGAAATACTGGACGACCAGAGGCTTGTCTAAACCGTACTGGTGGTAGAGTTGTCGTATCTGATCTTCTGTCAAATAATTCTGGGTGCCGAGCATCATGTCGACCGCGGTGCCCGGCACCAGATGGATGGCAACGAAGACCATCAGAACGACCAAGAGAACGGTCGGAACGGACACGATTATCCTTCTCAGAACGTAACCGAGTGTCACTTCTTGTACGTCTCCCTGAGGAAGATCAGGCTCTCGTTCGGTAGGAGTTTGAAACCTTCGACGGACCTGTCGGCAACGAAGAACTGGTTCGCACAGTAGAGGAAGATCACCGGTGATTCTTTCACGAGGAGTCTCTGGAGTTCATTGTAGATCTGCTTCCTCTTCTCAGTATCGACGGTGCTCCTTCCGAGCTCGAGCAGTTCATCAACCTTCGGATTCGAGAATTTGAACACGTTGGTTGAGCCACCCGTTTTGAAGTGTCTATAGAATTGAATGTCTGGTTCCATGGAACCGCTGTTCATAGAAATGAACGCATCGAAATCACTCTCACGCCATCTCTTTATGAAGATGCCCCACTCGACCAACTCGATGTTCACCTTCACGCCGATCTGCGCGAGCTGAGCCTGAATGACCTGCGCCACTTTGTCGAAGTTGTACCGCGCGGAGGTCACGATGCTGAATTCAAATCCGCTTGGATAACCCGCCTGTGCGAGCAGTTCCTTCGCCTTCGCCGGGTTGTACTTGTACTCTTCGAATTCCTCTGGAGGAAGCGCCCAGACCTTGATCGACGGATGCATCGGACCGGTGACGACACCTTCACCGAAGGCCACCGTCTTGACGATCGCGTCTCTGTTTATCGCGTAGTTGAGAGCGTTCCTCACGCGGGGATCATCGAAAGGCTTTCTGGTGGTGTTGATACCGATCAAATAGTAACTCAGCGTCGCAGATTTGAAGATGTTGTATTTGTCTGCGCTGAACTGTCTCACGTTCAAAGGTTCGCTGATCTTCGCCATGTCTACGTCTCTGTTCTTGAGCGCGGCAACCCTGGAAAGTTCTTCGGGCATGAAGACGAACTTGATCTCGTCCAAGACTGGTTGACCCTGAACGAAATAGTACGGATTCTTCTTCAGAACGATGTAGTTCCCAGCCACGTATTCCGCCAGGTAGAACGGTCCAGTCCCGTTGGTCTCGAGCTGGAGGTTCTTACCGGATTCGAAGAATTTCTTGCTGATGATCGAGCTGTTCACACCAGCGAAGTTGGGAAGGATCGCGCTGGCCATTGGTTTCTTGAGTTTGAACTTCACGGTTCTTTCGTCGACCGCTTCGATGGAATCGACGTCCTGGTAGAAGGCCGCAGCGGGTGATTTCGTCTCAGGATCGAGGATCCTTTTGAAGCTGAAGATCACATCTTCCACCGTCAGGGGTCTGCCATCGTGGAACTTGACGTTCTGTCTGATCCTGAAAACGATGGTGTAGGGATCGGGTATTTCGTAACTCTCGGCCAGGTTTGGCAAAAGTTCCAGGTTCTCTCCGAATCTGAGTAGGCCGTCGTAGACGTTCTCCAAAATCCTGTGTGACGCGAACGCGGTGACCAGGTGCGGATCGAGGCCCACGGGTTCGACATCCACCGCGATCGTGAGCTTTCCTGAGGCGAGGAGCACGACGCTCGCGAAGAGGACGACCGCCACCAGCAACCTCTTCATACTTCACACCTCCCGAATGTCATCACAAAACAACAAACTCCTGCAAATATTATATCACCTTAATTCATTTCGACAAGGCGGGATGTGTTCGATTCAACGTCCCTTTGTCAGCAGCCTCTCGATCCTCTCTTCGGGTGCAGGGTGGGTGTAGTACCAGACCTTGTAGAGCGGCAGTGGGTTGGGGTTGGAGAGGTTTTCTTTGACTAACCTCTTCAGTGCGCGTACGAGTGGATCGGCTCCAGCCAGTTTGGCAGAGTAAGCATCGGCTTCGTATTCCATTCTTCTGGAAAGATAGTTCGCGATGGGCATGGCGAAGTAGCTCAACGAGGAAACGAACAGCAGTGCATACAAGAAGGCGGTGTGGGGCTTTTCGATACCGAACAGGTTCGTTTTCAGTATGTGCGCGTACACGAGGTTGGTCAGATAGAGCACGATCGTCGCGAAGGCCGAGAAGAGGAATATATATTTCAGAACGTGTTTCCTCACATGATGGCCCAGTTCGTGCGCGACGATGGACAAAATTTCGTCCTCCGGATAACCGAGGATCGTATCGTAGAGAACCAGCCTTCTGGACTTTCCGATGCCCGTCACGTAGGCGTTCTGCTTCTTCGTTCTTTTTGAAGCGTCGACTCTGTAGATGTTCGGCACCTTCGTGTTGGCCTTTTCGAAGAGCTCTTTCAACTTCTGGGCCAGTTTCTCATCTTCAAGCTTCGTGAACCTGTAAAAGAGCGGTGCTATGAGCACGGGCTGGATGAACCAGAAGAACGTTATGAAACCGAAAGCCAGGATCGAAAGCTGCCACCACCAGACTGGATAGCTCAAAAGCCACATCAGTAAAGGTACGAGAATGAGGCCGAAGACAGCGTAGAGCAGGATCGTCAGAATCTGGTCTTTGAGGAACGTCTTCATGGTTGTGGTGTTGAAGCCGTACTTGCTCTCGATCACGAAGATCGAATAGGCCCTGAAGGGCAGTCTCACTAAATACACGATCAAAGCGACGGTGCCGAAGAACAGGTACGCTTGGAAGCGGTACTGGGCGAAGAATTTTTCCAACCTGAGAAGGCCGATCGTGACGAGATAGAGAACCAGCACCAGCTCGACGAGCTCCGAAACGATCCTCAGGATGGACCTTTCTTTCAGGTAAGACCTCGCCCTTCGAAGGTCTTCCTCGCTAACTTTGTCTCTCAGAGTCTTCAGATCCTCCAGCTTCGTCTTGCTGGCGTGAAGAACGTTGAGCCATTCGAGGATCGTCTTCCAGATCGCGCTGACGATCAAAAGGATCAAAAAGGCAGTCTTGAACATTTCTCAACGCCTCCAGAAGAATTCTGCCACAGTTCAGTTATAATGCTCAACTGTGGGGGATGTCATGAGGTTCGAAGTTTCGGACACAGAACTGGTGAAGATCGCGACGGATGAACTCAAGCATTTTTCTGAAACGAGGTTTTTGAACCTTCCACGCAAGATCGTGCTGAACTTCTTTGAGAACGATCAGCCCATCGGGTTCGTGAGCTTCGATGTGAGATGGATCAACAGAAACGCGTACATCACTTACTATCTGGTGCCAGAGAAGAGGGGAAAGGGACTTGGAAAGGCGATGGTGCTCGAGGCGGTAAGGTTCGCCTTCGACACGCTCAACATGAACAGGATCACGGCCGAAGTTTACGATTACAACGACGCATCCATCGCTTTGTTGAGATCGATCGGTTTTGAACTCGAAGGCGTGATGAGGAAAGCCAAATACCACGCCGGTCGATACCACGACATACACATCTACGGCCTTCTGAGAGAAAATTTCGGGCGTGAGTGATTCAGTTCATCTCATCTGCTCGAGTATGGTCAGATCCTTCCCGACGATCACGATACTGCCCGGGACGATCGTTCTGTAGCTTTCGAGTGTTCTGAGCAGCTTGAAGAACTCCACATCCTTCGAGAAGGCTTCGGCGTAGATGCGCGTTGCGCTGGCTTCACCCGAGCCCTTGATCCTCTCGGCTTCGCTCATGGCCTGTGATCTGATGATCGTGGCTTGCTTGTCCGCCTCGGAACGAATCCTCTGAGCCTCTTTCTGACCCTCCGCCCTGATCAGCGCGGCGATGCTCTGTCTCTCGGACTTCATCCTCTCGAAGACGGCCTGCTGGTTCTCCTGGGGAAGGTCCGTGTGCTTGATCCTCACGTCCCTGATCTCGATGCCGAACTCTTCGAGGTTCTTTCTTGCAAATTCTGTGATGTCGGTCAAATACTGTCTCTCGCCTGTGACGATGTCGTCGAACTCAAGCTTGGCGAGCGTGTTCCTGAGACCAGAATAGACCGCATCGTCGATCCTCGAGAGCGCCAGGCTCACCGTCCTCACAGATTCCAGGAACTTTTTTGGATCAGAAATTCTCCAGATCGCGTACGAATCGACGAGCATGGTTTTCTTGTCCAGAGTGATGATCTTCTCAACCGGAATGTCGTATATGTAGTAGCGCTTGCTCAAACGCACCACGCTGTCGATGAACGGTGTGCGGGTGTAGAGACCGGGCTCGGAGATGACCTTCCTTATCTCTCCGAACCTGAGAACTATCGCGTACTGGGTCTGATCCACCACGAAGAAGGACAGCGCGGCGAAAACGATCGCCAGAACTCCGACAACAGCGATGGTCAGAATTATCGTCAGCTTCATCATTTTCCACCACCACCCAGGAGACTGTCTATGTTCAGGAAGGTGATTTTCCGAGAATCGTCCAGCAGGATGATCGTTTTGGCCTTCGGAAGTACCTGCTCGAGCGTTTCGATCCTGAGCCGGGTTTCGGTGATCTTCGGTGCGCTTTTGTACTCGTTCAGGATGCTCAAGAATCTCTGAGTCTCACCGATCGCCTGCAGTATCTTCTGTTGAGCGTAAGCTTCAGCTTCGAGCACGATCTTTTTCGCTTCCCCTTCGACGATTGGGATCAGGTTGTTGGCGTACCTTGTGGCCTCGTTGATGTACCTTTCTTTATCCTGCTTGGCGTTGTTGACATCGTCGAAGGCTGCTATGACCGATTCCGGTGGTACCACCTCCTGGAGCAGCACGTTGAGCACCGTCACACCCACGTCGTAGTCGTTGGGAGTTACTGCGTCATTTCCTGAACCTCGTAAGCCACCCTGTCTCTCTCGGCGGTGAGTATTTCGTCAACGGTCCTTTTCGCGATGCGTTCTCTCAGCGCTGACTCTGTGGTGAACTTGACCAGCTCTTCGGGCCTTTCAACGCTGAAGACAAACTTCACCGGATCGTTCACACGGAACTGCACCACCGCCTCCACAGAGACGATGTTTCCATCGCCGGTGAGTATCAGGGCCTCTTCCTTCCTCGAAGCGTACTGGCCTGGTCTGATCGTTCTGAATCCGATCTCTTGCTTTCGGATCGTCTGGACATCGACTATCACGTGCGACTGGAACGGATATGGCGCGTGGATGTGGATGCCTGGCCCCGTGGTGTAAGAATACTTTCCGAAGGTTTTAACGAGTGCCACTTGTGACGGATCGACCTGGTAGATGCCGGTCATGAAATAGACCGCGGCAACCACCGCTATCACGATGAAAACCACGAACTTGAACTTCATCGTTCAACCTCCTCGTTACATTGAGTGTGGCAAGCTCAGAACATGTTTTCAACGCGCCGGCACGAACACGGTCTTTGCGACCCAGCGCTTTATGAAATCGTATGGAGAAAAGCGATCCACGTCCAGGCCCGCCCAGATCTGCATCTTGATTTCGACCTCGACGATGGAAGTGTTGAACGGTATCTTTATCGTTTCCGGAAGCACGTACTTCACAGGTCCAGCCTGGTTCAAAACGAAGTATCTCACATCGCCCGCCCCGGGTGTGGAAGTGATGACGATCGCCGAGTTGGGATTGAAGTTGCCAAACGAGTGAGGGATCCTGCTGGTCTGACCGTTCTGGTACTTCACCGTGATCCAGTAGACTAAGTACTGCTCCCAGGGCTGGGTGGTGGGCCTGGAATCTGCGATCACGGTGACTCTCAGTTCCTGCCCGGATTCGAACGGTTCGGGTTCCACGATGATGTCGAGTATCTGCTCGGTCTGGTAGTACTGCTGCGTCTGGGTCTGGGACGCTTGATCTTGCCGGAGGAACTGGCATTTCTGCATCGGAGCGGTCACTTTCTGAACGCAGATCCAGTTTGCCTGCGCGCCTTTGTGAACACCGGCCATCGGCTGACCGTACACCGGGTCCATGTCCAGATCGGCGATGATGCTGAAGTTCCTGCACGCCAGCGGTAAGGCAGTCCTCCAGCCCCAGATCTCTTTGTACCCTGCGTCCAGATCGGCCTTCGTGACGTAGAAGCCCACGATTTGAAAACCGCCGTACTGGTAGCTGGCTGGAAAGATCGACGTCGGACCATAGTAGAGGAGCGTGTTAGTCTCGGTTTCACTGAGCTTCAACCCTATGAGCCTCAAGCTCATGAGCTTCTGTTCGTTCTCTTTCAGATCGAAAGAGTGGGTCGCGGCCTGCGCCATGACGCGTATGAAATTGATCCTCACACCCACACTGATCGTGTCCTGGCCGTAGAAGGTCTCTGGGTTGGTCAGTATCTCGATGGACGAGACCGTGAAGCCACCCGGTACGGCGTGCGTCAAGGGAAGTTTGATCTGTGCGAAGCTCAAGCTTGCGAGAAGAAGCATTGAGAAGAGGATCAGCCTTTTCATACCAATCGCCCCCTTGGATGGTTGAGGATAAACAATTATACAACACGGGGCCGTCGGCCCCGATCGTCGGTCAGGATCGAACTGGCTACTTCCTGCTACCCGGTTTGACCAACGGTACGTTCTGTCTGCACAGTGGACAGTCGTCGGGTTCGAATATGGGAAGTTCCAGCTTCACCAAAGAGTAGAAAGGAACATCGAAGGGGAGTTTTTCGACGGATCTGTCCACGATGCTCGCGATACAACAGACGACGCCACCGTGTTTTTGAACGACCTCGGCGACCTCCAGGACGGATTTGCCAGTGGTCGTGACGTCTTCGACGATGGCCACCCTTTCTCCCACTTCTATGTGAAAGTTCCTCCTCAGCTTCATCTGTCCGTCTTCCCTCTCGGTGAACATCGCACGTGCGTTCAGATGGCGGGCCACTTCGTAGGCGAGGATCACCCCGCCGAGCGCCGGACCTACGACGACGTGCGGTTCGTGGTGTGCGATCTTTCCTGCGATGGCTTTGCCGATCTTTTCTCCGTAATTTGGACGTTCGAAGATCTTCGCGCACTGAATGTAGCGCGAAGAATGCTTCCCAGACGAGAGCAAGAAATGTCCTTCTAAGATCGCACCAGTTTGAACGAGCAGATCAAGCATAAGCCAGCCTCCTCATCTTCTCCATCGTTGCCTTCGGATCGGTGCTTTTGTAAACTTCGCGTCCGATCACGGCGTAGTCTGCGACAGTCTTGATCTGCTCCAACGTCACAACGTCTTTCTGATCGTCGGCGCCCCTTTCCATACGCACACCGGGCACGAGGATCTTGTCGGAGACGATCCTGCGCAGTTTCACAGCCCAGCTTCCTGGAAGAACGAAGGAACAACCCAGCAACCTGAGCGATTCGATCTGCCGGATGTAATCTTCCAGATTGCCTTCGATCGATGTGAGCTTCACAACGACGAAGATCAGCTTGTCCGTGCTCTCCAGCGCCGCCCTTATCGATTCGACCCCCGCGGCGGCGTGGACGGTGAAGCCCACGATCGCGGGATGGTCCCACGCTTTGATGGAACGGGCCACGGTCGAAGGTATGTCGACGAACTTCAGATCGAGTATGACTTTGAGTTCCCTCTTCGCCAGTTCGTCGAGCACAGTTTTTCCAAACACCGCAAGATTGTGACCGACTTTCACATGTTCGAAACTGCCGTACCGTTCGATGAAAGAGAGCGGTTCATCCATGTCCAAACTCAACACCAACTGCAAAGCCTTCACCCCCGATCAGAGTGCCTTCTTCATTATCTCAACAAGGTCTTTCTCTTCCAGCTTCTTTGGACTCTTCACGACCACGCCTTTCATGATCCTGTACGCGACGGCCGCGATCTCGGGAAGGTCTTCTTCCTTGAAACCGAACTTCGAAAGCCTCTGGTTCAGATCGAAAAGTTCCTGGAATTCGTAGAGCTTTTCGATGAACAATCTCGCAGCTTTGCTGACATTGTATTCCTGTACGTTGAAAACTTCTTTCGCCAGCGCCGCGAGCCGTTCTTTGCATTCTTCGAACATGTACTCGAGCAGGTAAGGTCCGGTGATGCACAGGCCAAGACCGTGTGGGAGCTTTTCGTTGAATCCGCTCAGTCCGTGCTCAATGGCGTGGTTCGCTATGACGCCCGTGAGCGTTTCGGTGATGCCCGCTTCGGTGCTGGCCCAGGCGAGGTTCGTCCTGGCCTCGATGTCCTGACCGTTCGTGTAGGCCCTCATGAGGAAGGAAACGATCCTCTTCATGGAATCCACGGCGAGCAGGTCGGAATAGGGATTGGCGTCGATGTTCAGAAAGGCCTCCAGGGAATGGTAGAACGCGTCCATCGAGGTGTAGGCGGTCTGGTCCTTTGGAAGGCTGACCATGAGCGTCGGATCGACGATGGAAAGTTTCGGAAAGATCACATCGTAGCCTATACCGACTTTTTCTTTAGTCCTGGGATTGGTTATCACCGCGAAGGGATCGGCCTCGGTACCCGTGCCGTGCGTGGTGGGAATCGCGACGATGGGCAGGGCCCTGTCTGGCTTCTTGCCGGCTCCGGCGTGCGTGTAGTTCCAGAAGGCATCCTTCATCGCGGCGGCGATCGCGATGGCCTTGGCCGAGTCTATGGCGCTTCCTCCACCGAGCCCTATCACGAAATCGACGTTCTGCTCGATCGCGATCCTGGCAGCTTCGTCCACATCGTCGCTGATGGGATTGGGCTGGACCCTGTCGAACACCACGGTTTCGATCCCCACGGCCTCGAGCATGCTTCTGACTTTGTCGAGCAGTCCGGTTTGCTTGGTGCTCTTTCTTCCCGTGACGATCAAGGCTTTTCGTCCATAGTTCTTCACGAGATTCGGAAGCTTTTCGATCGCACCGACACCGAAAACGATCTTCGTGGGAAGATAGCTTGTGAACATGAAAGATCCCTCCTTCACAAAAATCTCTTCGCGATCCTCTCAACGATCGTCGGATCTCTGTACAGAGCGGTCCCGATGCTCACCGCGTTCGCACCGGCTTTGAAGAAATGCTGGGCGTCTGTTTCGTTCATGATACCTCCAGACGCGATGATGTACAGATTCGTTCTGTTCCTCACTTCGTACACGGCCCTCAGCGCGATGGGTTTCAGAACGGGTCCGGAGATGCCGCCCTTGATGAGGGTTTCGCCGTCGATGTGCAGCGCCCGGATCGTGTTGATGATCGTCACACCGTTCCAGCCGCACTCTTCAACGAGCCTGGCGAGCTGTTCGATGAACGCACCTTCGATGCCGAGTTTGGCGATGAGAAAAACGTCGAGCTTTTTCCTCAGCTCGATCAGCATCTTCTTCAACTGGTTCGTGTCCGAGAGCGGGTTGAAGTGCACGTTCGGGCAGGAGAAGTTGCACTCGAACGCTACGAATCTGTCCTGGTAGGGCGCCATTTTCTCTGCGACTTTCAGATACTCTTCGAAATCTTCGCCTGCGAAGCTGAAGATCACCTTGACCTTTCTGAACAGCTCTTCGTAAAGTCCATTTTCAAGCTCCTCGATGAACTTCTCCACACCGGCATTTTCAAGGCCTATGCTGTTGATCAGATAACGCTCCGTGGCGATGAGCCTGGGTGGAGGATTTCCCAATCGCGGTTTGAAGGTGATGGTCTTGAGCGTGTAGGCACCGATGTATCGTGGATCTATCAGTTTGAGGTATTCCCCCATACCTCCAACACCGGAAGCGATCACGATGGGTGGTCTCAGCTCCACACTTCTTCACCCCTCAGCACGGGTCCATCGATGCAGAGGTGTTTCAAGCCATGTTTCGTCACCTTCGCACAGCCTCTGCACGCACCGATCCCGCAGGCCATGTATTCGTTGAAAGAAACGAACACTTCTGCTTTATCTTTCAACACATCGTAGACGATCTTTTCCATCTGGTCAGAACCGATCACGAGGAACCAGTCGTAACCGTTCAAAGACTGCAGCATTTTCAGAAACGCCTCGTCTCCCACGACGAGTGGGAAAGGAACTTCGATCCATGGTTCGTCCACAGATCCGATGAACACGTCGCAGTCGTACCTTTCCTGCAGATCGAAGACCATGGGCAGGCAGGCGAGCGTCACGATCACTGCGCCACGGCCTTTCGGTGGAACGAAGCCTTTGCCGCAGGGCCCATGGGCGTTCAATTTTTCCTGTCGCACTATATAAGCGGTACCGGGTCCGATGACTTGCACGCCTATCGCGAGCCTGTCGTTCCAGCGCCCAAGGCCGAAAGGTTTCCTGACGATCGAGGTTTCGGTCTCTATCATGATGAACTGCGTCGGTTCGAAATCGATCTTTTCGCTGAACGTGACGATGAACGTGTCTCTGTTGAGCCGAATCAATTCACACCTGCTCAGAGAGAAATTCTCCATCCCAGTACACCCACCTGTTTGAAAGCTTCACACCTATTATCTTCCCTTTCAGTTTGGTGCCGTCGAAGACGCAGTTTTTTCCCTTGCTGTGAAACTTCTTCGCATCGACGATCCATTCGGCGTTCGGATCGATGACGGTCACGTTGCCCAGATCGAAGGTCCCCGAAAGTCCAAGTACCCTGCATGGAGCGACGGTGAGCTTTTCCACCACCGTTTCGAATTGACCGATGACGGTGTAGAACGCGCTGAAGGCCACCTCGATGTTGCTGGTTCCGAAGGGAGCGCTTTGAAAATCGTTTGGTTTTTCCGGATGTGGAGCATGGTCCGTTGCGAGCACATCGATGACGTTCTTTCGAACGGCCTCGAGGAGGACCCTTCTGTCCTCTTCCGTTGCGAGTGGTGGGTTGATCTTGAAGTTCGTGTTCTTCACATCTTCGATGGTGAAGAAAAGATGGTGAGGTGTCACCTCACAGCTCACATCGGCGTACCTTCGAAGGTGCTGTATCGTCTCGATGGAAAGCTTCGTCGAAACGTGCTGAATGTGGAACTTGCTGAAACCGTACTCGATCCCGAGCATCACGTTCCTGAAGATCGAAACGGCCTCGCTGTGGACGGGCCGTTTTGGCACGTTCAGCTCCGCAGGTTCGTAGAACATGCCTCCAAGTTCGTGTAGCTGGCTGTGATCGAGCAGAAGGTGCGGTTTTTTCTTTCTGAACGCGTTGAGGATCTTCGTCGTGTCGTACTCTATACCGTCGTTGGAATAACACAGCGTTCTCTCTCCGTCCGGCTCCAGTTCTCCGAACAGGGACACGGCCCAGTAGAACTTCACGATCTTGTCCTTCGCGAGCTGAACGTGCAGATTCAGAACCTCTGGATTCGAAAGCTCGGGTTTCGTGTTCGGCTGGATCAGAAGGGCACCGAAACCGCCGGCGATCGCCGCCTTCTGGAGCGATTCGTAGTCTTCCTGTCCGTTCAACCTCACGTGTGCGTGCATGTCGAAGAACGCGGGACAGGCGAGAAGGGCCTTTCTTCGTTCGGGCAGGTCCAGTTCAACGTCGAGCCAGCGACGTTTCCACGGATCGTACGCCCTCAAACTCGGTCACTCCCATCGCGTACTCGAGAACCGCCATTCTCACGAACACACCGTTTTTGACCTGCTCGAGGATCTTCGATCTTTCGGAGTAGACCACATCGTCTGAGACTTCCACGTTCCTGTTGAACGGACCCGGGTGCATCAGGACGGCGTGCCTGGGTGCGATCTGGATCGTTCTGGAGTTTATCTGCAGCGTGCGGAAGAAGTCATCGATGTTCGAATAACTCTGTTCGAGCCTTTCTTTCTGAATCCTCAGCGCGTAGACGACATCGACGTCATGTAAAGCTTCTTCGAGAGAATGCGTGATCAAGCTCACACCTTCAAAGCTTTCCGGAACGAACCCTTCTGGTCCCACCATTCTCACCTCGGCGTCGAACTTGTTCAGAAGCTCTGTCAGCGATCTTGCGACGCGCGAGTGCACGATGTCTCCCACGATCGCGACCTTCAGTTTCAGCGTTCCAAAATGTTCCAGCATGGTCATGGCGTCGAGCAGCGCCTGAGTGGGATGTTCGTTCGTGCCGTCACCCGCGTTCACCACGGCACAGTCCACGTACTTCGCGAACTCGGCTGGGGCACCGTTCCTCCTGATTCTGATGACGAGACAATCGAAGCTCATCATGTTGAGCGTCAGGATCGTGTCCAGATCGGTCTCGCCTTTCTGGAGGGAAGAACTTTCCGGTGCGAAGTCAACCACGTGCGCTCCGAGGTTCAACGCGGCCTTCTGGAAAGAGACCTTGGTCCTCGTGGAAGGTTCGAAGAAGGCTGTCAGGACGAACTTCCCTCGCAGTGTTTCTGGATAATTCTTGAGTGATTTGTACCGCATCGCGCGCTCGAGGATGGCTTCGATCTCTTTTCTGCTGAGATCTTTGATGTCCAGAAGGTGTCTCATCCTTCCACCTCCGTTGAGGCAAAATAAAAGGGCCTTTCGGCCCTTTGGAAGTTCACGCTCTTTAAAATAAAAGGGGCTTTGAAAGCCCCTTCTGGACTGAGTTTACATTTATTCAGAATCAGGTCGAGTTTCATCACTGTCTTTACTCGCACGCGCTCACCCCGTTTTCTGAGTTGAGATTATAAACCGCGAGGTAAGAATGTATGTTTCAGCTTCGTTTCGTGAGGTTTGAATTCAGATGATCTTCGACAGGTTCGGTCGGGTGAGCGCGCCCGGAATCCTTTCAGCTGTTCTTTATGAGGTTTTTGATGGCTTCGATCGCCTGTTCTGTGGTCATGTTCCTTATGTCGACACCAAGGTGCTTGGACTTGTCGAAGTTGCTCGCTTCGAACGCGTCACGGAACATTTTTCTCTGCATCGCAGGATCGCAGCCTGCAACGTAGAGCTTTTCTATCTCTCCATCTTTGGTCAGCGTTTTGAGGTACATATCTCCGTCATCGGCGCAGAGCTGGGGATGGAGTGCAACGAAATCGACAAGGTTCTCTCTTCTTATCGCGTTCAGGACTTCGAAAACGTTCATCTTCTGAAAAGATGGGCATGTACCTTGACAGACACACAGTAACAATCCCTTCTTACCCATGTGCTTTCACCTCCGCCGAGTAAGTTATCGCACCGTAGTCGCAGAGTTTCTGGCACCCTCTGCAGAACTCAACGCATTCTAAGGGGTTGGTGACGACGGGTTTTCCGTCTCTGACTGTGTAGACTCCGTGGGGACAGAAATTCGCGCAGGTCAGACAGCCAACGCACTTTTCGTAATCGATGATGGGATACCAGTTCTTTGCCATGCCGTCTCCTCCTTCACGGTACTCATTTTTGTTCAGAGATCTTTTCCGCCAGATCGATCAGTTCGAGAATTCTCGGATCTTTGAGGACGATTCTCTTCCTCGGTCCTTCCCTTCTCAGTTCGATGATCCCCGCATTCTGCAGGACGGCTATGTGCCTCGAGATGGTCGTCTTGTCGATGTGGTTCGCGACTTCGAGTTCGCAGATGCAAAGGTCCTGTTTCGCCACCTGCTTGATGATGTCTATTCTTCTTTTGCATGCCAGAGCTTTGAAGATCCTTTCTGGATCCATCATTTTCCTCCTTTTTGCACAATTGTACAACTAACCAAGTAACGTGCCACACGCCAGCTCCGTTAAGAAAAAGTGAATCCACGAAAGTGGTGCTCTCACACCAGGTTTCAAACGCGTTCACTTTGAATTCAGCCTGAGCGAGCTTATCGTGTCGGACGATATCGTAGAATCTTCACGAAGAAGGAGTGATGGGCTTGGAAAACTTCAAGTGGGCGGTCGTGACGGGTGGTTCGTCCGGAATCGGTAGAGAGTTCGTGCTGGAACTTTCGAAAAGAGGTCTGAACGTGATAACCACCGGTAGGGACGAAAAGAGACTGAGGGAACTGGAAAAAGAGGTGAAGGAAAAATTCAGCGTTGAGATCGTCACGCACGTGGTGGATCTGTCGGTGCCGCAGAACGTGGAAAAATTCGTCCAGGACGTTTCAAAATTCGAGATAGATTTGCTCGTGAACAACGCAGGTTTTGGACTCTACGGTGAGTTCGTCAAGCTCGAACTCGAAGAGATCGTGAGCATGATCGAGGTCAACGTGAAGGCACTCACCACATTGAGCCATCATTTTGCGAGGAAGATGGTTGAAAGGCGAAGAGGAGGAATAATAAACGTCTCTTCCATCGCAGGATACATACCGCTTCCTTATTTCAACGCCTACGCCGCGACGAAGGCGTACGTGTACAATCTTTCCCTGGCGCTGTGGGCAGAACTGAAAAAGTACGGCGTGCACGTGCTGTGCGTCTCACCGGGTCCGACGAAGACAAGGTTCTTCGAACGTGCGTTCAAAAGTCAAGATCTTCGCACCTTCGGCAATCTTATGGATCCGAAACGGGTCGTGACTGGTGCGCTCGAAGCCTTTGAAAAGAGAAAACCAGTCTACGTTCCTGCGTTCAAGAACAAACTGATCAGCGTGGTGACGAAAAAGTTGCTGCCCGACAGGTTGATCGCGAGGTTCATGGCTGGTTGAGAGAGTTTCATCGTTCGAGCAAACCAAATTTCAGCACGTCGATCAGTCTGTCCATCTGTTTTTTGATTTCGTCCAGTTCTTCGGGAAGTTGGATCGCACGATCCCGGTACTGGTTCAAGTAGAACTCCGCCATGCCGTCGAAGAAGATTGTGACGAACATCGTTGCGTCTTCTTTGCTCAGTCCCTGTCTCAATTCGATCGAGTCGATCTTTTGAGAGATTACGTGAAAAGAGCTCAGCAGCGTTTCTTTGATCATTGCGACGATTTTTTGCCGGAGTTTGGCAGGTAAGTTCGTGACCGTGAGAAGAAACTTTGCGTACACGGGCTTCTCTATTGCGAGCTGGATCTTTCTCAATCCCCACTCGCGCAGAAATTCAAAAAAGTCCAGCCGTTTTGCTTTCTCAGCGAAATCTTCGAACTGCGTCTGTGACCATTTCAAAACATGTTCGTAGCAGGCAATGTATAATCCTTCTTTGTTCTTGAAATAGTGAAACAGAAGGCCTTTTGAAACACCTGCTCTGCGCGTTATCGTATTCGTTGAGGCCGCTTCGTAGCCATTCTCGGCGAATTCTTCTATCGCCGCGTTCAAGATTTCATTCCTCACTTCTGTGCTCCGCTCAGACATATATATCCTTCCTGGAATAGACTATAAAGGAAACACTCAAACTTGCAAGGATCAGTACGAAATGCAGGAGGAGAAAGATCGGTTCTATGCTCCCGTACTTGACGATTCTCACGCCATCAGAATAATAGAAGGGCGTGAAGTATCCCAGAAGCTTTGCTTTCTCGGTGAGCTTGGCAATAATGGAAAATATGTAGAGGACGAAGACGATTCCTATGGACAGAGAAGTTGCGCCATCCTGTCTCTTCGAAAAGCAGATGAAGCACAGAACGATACTGGAAACGGTGATGTGAAGAAGAATCTGGGAAGCCCAGAACAACCAGAACCTCGATTGATCAAGGCTTTCTGATCCAAAGTAACTCGTCACAAAAAACGAGGCAAGACCGAGAATTGCGTCCAGTATCAAGATTGAAGAGAAGATCGCCAGCAGTTTCTGTGCGAGCACACTTTTCCTCCCAAGGGGTTTCGAGAGCAAGAACTCTGCAGTTTTTTCTGATTCCTCCTTCGCGACCAGCTTGACGACGAGGAGGGCAGAAAAAACGCTGCCCAGGAGTGTCACGTATATGCTCGAGATGGTCACCAGATAGTGGAAAATGTTTGCCAGATCGAAGTCCTCCAGCCCAAATATGCGTAAGAACGCTCTCGGCATGAGCTTCATGACTCTGCTGATCAGCTCGACATCTTTCACCATGGAAGGATAAACTGAGGCGTACATAATCAGCAAAACGATCAACACGACGGTCCAGATCATTGTACTCTTCATGTTGTGTCTCATTTCCCAAGAATACACGTTCATGATCTCACCTCCGAGTAGAAGGTCATGAAAAAGTCTTCGAGCGAGGGGTCTTCTATCCACACGTTCTCCAGTGAGAGACTGGAAAGTTCTTTCATGAGCTGGTCGATGTTGCCAAAGAATTCAAAAACAATCTCTGAGTCTTTCGTTTTGACATTCGGCCCGAACTTCTCCACGACACGTTTCAGCTGGTTTCTGTCTTTGAGCTGCAGCCTCACCATCTTGTAATTTTTGTTTCTCAAAGCTTCGATGCTCTCGATTTTGATGATCTTCCCATCTTTGATCATCGCGAACCTGTCGCAGAGTCTCTGAACTTCGTTGAGGATATGGGACGAAAAGAAGATGGTCATACCCTGTCCTTTGAGTTCTTCGAGAAGTTCGAGGAATTTGTTCTGCATTATGGGATCCAGGCCAATGGTCGGTTCATCGCAGATGAGCAACTTTGGCCTGTGCAACAACGCCTGGACAATCGCAACTTTTTTCTTGTTCCCGGTCGAAAGTTCGCGAAATTTTTTCTTCGTATCTATCTCGAATCTCGCGCAGAGTTCCTTCATATAAGTTTTGTCCACACTTTTGTAGAAGCTTGCGGAATAACCGAGGAGTTCTTCTACCGTCGCATTCGCGTAGTAGTTCACTTCAGATGGAACGTAGCCCACCAGCTTTCGAATCTGCGGGCCGTCCCGAACGCAATCTTTGCCGAAGATCTTTGCCTGACCGGAGGTTGGAAAGATCAAACCAAGCAGGATTCTTATCGTGGTGGTCTTGCCTGCGCCGTTGGGACCAATGAAGCCGAAGATCTCACCCTCGTTCACCTCAAAGTTCACGTTGACTATGGCTCTGTGCTTACCATAGTACTTTGTAAGATCGTGCGTCTCGATCAGTGCCACAGTCACACCCCCTTGACCAGTCGGTCAATAAGATTCTACCACACTTTGACCATATGGTCAATATAGTGTCGTCCGTTCAAACACTGCCACACGTCACGTTGAAAGGATCCTTCAAAATTCTGGTATCATACACTTCGACAACTTTTCGAATGGGAGTGAACGGATCGTGTGCAGGATGGTTGGCTTTTCTTTCAAGACGAACCGGCAGATGGACGTTCTGTTCAGACATTTACAGCACATGGCGCAGTTTGGCAAAAACGCGCCTCACGGTCACGGCTGGGGAATCTACGCTCTGAAGGACGAAGCTGTGATCTATCATCGCTCACTGAAACCAGCCTACGAGGATGAGATCGTCCCGCTGAAAGCATCTGTTGGAATTCTGCACGCGAGGAAGGCTTCGGAGCATTTGCCCGTGAGTTTTCTGCAACTTCATCCCTTCATAGACAACAGAGCTAAAGCGTTCTGCCACAACGGCACGATCTACGATATACCTTTCGTTTCCATCGAGAGCGACACGTTCGCTTATTTCATGAAGATCAAGGATTTTCTCACGTACGATGAACTGGTGCAGAAGGTCAGAAGCGTCGCGGATCGTTACAAACACACGGGAATGAATTTTTTGATGGTGAACGATCGTGAGCTCATCGTCTACTGTGGTTACAGTGAGAACGAGGATTACTACACGCTCTGGTACAGTGATGAAGATGGTTTCGTCGTGGCTTCGGAACCTCTGAATGAGACCTTCAAACCGATGGGGAACAGAACGATGTTCGTTGTGAAGGATGGTGTGATCGAGAAGATTTTGAAAGTTTGACCACGTGTTCTAATGGTTTTCTAATGCCATCGCTTTAGAATGAATCATCCTACTTCAGGAGGCGAGACAATGAAGAAGGTTATGTTGCTGGTGGCATTCGTTCTGAGTGGTTTGATCTTCGCGCAGGCTCAGCCGCTCGTTCCGCACATACCGTTCACCCCACTGCTGTCGACCACGATCAAGGAAACGCAGGTTCTCGGTCCGTACGGATCCGTCTGGAAGATCTTCTGGGATGGATGGGAAGGCACGCTGGTGCTCCAGAAAGGCGGAGTTGGCTACATCGAAACGGGTGGAAAGAAGTACAATCTCGAGTACGTGATACTGAAAAATCCCCAGGACAACGTTCTCGGTATGACGGGACCAGGTTACACGGGAAAGAACACCAACATAGGTCACAGGATAGTTTTCTTCGTCGATTTTGCCAACACGCCGAACAACAGAAATGACGATCAAAGGTTCGATGGCTACATCTTCACTCAGACGATCAACACGCCGAGCAAAAGAGCGATGGCTGGTATCACGTGGTGGGACCAGATCCCGTTCGGCTTCTACGCAACGTACTGGTACGACATACCAGGTTGAGCTGAAGAACCACTCCCCAATGACGCCGAGTATGCTGACGATATTGGAGGTTCGATGGGTACGTGTTCACACAGACGGTAAAAACACTGAAGGAAACAGCGGTGGCTGGTATCATGATGGAACGGTGTACCGTTCGGGTTCTACATGATCTGAGGTTGGGCGAAGATCGTGCAGAAGAACTTTGAGCTCGGTAAGAAGCACCTTTCACTTCAAAGCTTGCGGGAGCGACTCGAGGAGATCTTGAAAGTGCTGAGGTGAGGAACCCGGTTTGAGGTTGCACCGCGCGACGGAATGTGGTATTATAGAAACAGACACACCGGTGGAAAAAGGTGCTTGACAGGAAATTTCGGTTGTGGTATAATATAAAACAGCAGGGCCAAAAGCCCTGCTTTTTTGTTTGTCGCCGGGAGGTGCATCCTTTGAACTTACAAGACATAGAACTTTTCCTCCTCGACATGGACGGCACTTTTTATGTGGGAGAAAGGCTGATCCCTGGTGCGATGGAATTTCTCGAAACTGTGAGATCTTCAGGAAAGAAGTTCATGTTCCTGACGAACAATTCGTCCAAGGGGCCGAGGCAGTACGTCGAAAAACTGAGACGGCTCGGAGTGGGCGTGGACGAATCCTGCGTGTTCACTTCCGGCGAGGCGACGGCACTCTTTCTGCTCGAACGTTACGGTAGAGCGAAACTCTTCGTGCTGGGCACGAAGGCCCTTCAAGAAACACTCGCTTCTTACGGGCACGTCGTGGACTGGAGCGAGCCGCAGATCGTGGTGCTCGGTTACGATACAGAGGTGACTTACGAGAAGCTCGCGAAGGCGTGCTTGCTGGTCAGAAAAGGCTTACCCTACATCGCCACGCATTTCGACATAAACTGTCCTTCGGAAGAAGGCCCCTTGCCGGACGCCGGCTCTTTCATCGCCTTGATAGAACGTTCCACGGGAAGGGTTCCAGACTACGTGGTGGGGAAACCCAACTCGCTGATGATGCAGATCATCTCGAAGAGGTTCAACCTGCCAGTTTCGAGGATCGCCATGGTGGGTGATAGACTTTACACGGACATGGAGTTCGCGATCAACTCCGGGGCCATGGCCATCCTGGTGCTGAGCGGTGAAACGACGAAGGAAGATCTCGAAAAGAGCGACACGAAACCACACCTCGTTGTGGAAAACGTAGGCGTTCTGGCGAGCATGTTGAGGAGAGGTTGACGCTTTGTCCATAAAGCACAGGCTCAGATCGAAGAGGAACGAAGAGCTGGTCGGCCTCGCGCAGGCGGGTCTGAAAGAAGCGCTCGATCTGCTCGTCGAGCGTTACTATCCCATGGTCTGCAAGATCTGTTCCAAATATTACGCACCGTGGGCGGAGTTCGAGGACATGGTGCAGAGCGCGCTCGTGGGGCTCATCAAGGCGGTGTACTACTACCAGCCGGACAAGAGCGGGTTCACCTCATTCGCTTGGAGGAGTGTGGAATCGGAATTGAAATCCTTCCTGACGTTTCTCAACAGGAAGAAGAACAGGTTGCTCACGGATGCCGTGAGCGTCGATTTGCTCGCTTCTTCGGAAGATTCCGAGGAGACCGGTTACTCCTTCGAGGACAGGGCACGTTCCACGGCACGAGACGCGTTGGCCGAGGTGATCGTCGAACGGGTGAAGGAATTTTTGAACGAACTCGAGGTCAACATACTCCAGATGTGGCTCGATGGATTCAGCTACGAAGAGATCCAGTCGGTGCTGAACGTGAACTTCAAGAAGGTGGACAACACCGTCCAGAAGGTCAAAAGGATCGTGAGGGAAAGGATAGACCCCCTGCTCCTCGACAGTTTCTTCAGGGAAGGATGATCACAGAAGCTGTCTGAGCCTTTCCAGCACACCGTAATCTGCGAGTTCTCTGTCCAGACCTTCCGATGCGTTGCCTTTGTAAAGTCGAACCGCCCCGGCCAAATCGTTCAGTGCAAGATCGCAGACGATGAGCATCGCCAGGGTCTGGTCGTTTTTGAAACCTTTCTCGATCAAACTCATGAGCAGAAGCTTTGCCTCGGCGAACCTTTCGAGGTTCAAAAAGAGAGACGCCAGGTTGATGTAGGCCGTGGGGAAGGACGGATCGCACTCGATGGCCTTCCTGTAACACTCCATCGCCTCGGCGTATTTCTCCATGCGCACGTAGACGTTGCCGAGGTTGTTCCAAGCCTCGGGGCTTTCCTGGACGTGGAGACATTCTTTGTACAGTCTTTCTGCCTCTTGGAGTTCTCCTCTGTTGCTCGCTTCGAGTGCCCTTTTGAAGATCTCTTCGATCATTTTGTTACCATACCCTTGGTGTAATAGACCGTGTCCGAAAAGACTTCTCCAGCCAGACGCACCTCGAACTTCACGGGAACGATGTCTGAAGGTACGGGTCTGGTCCTGGTGAACCTGACGTTCCAAACGGGCTGCAGGAGCTCGAAACTGGATTTGAAATGTCCAAAACCACCGCAGAGGAGCACTTCTTCCGTGGAGGAAGACTGCGTGAAGATGCGCACGTTCTTTCCTCTCAGAGTCACCACATCGCTCCTCTTCAATTCCTTAGCGTCTGCCAGCACCACTGCGTAGCTGCTCCCACGTCTCAGGCTCGGCAGAGTCTTTCTGAAGAAATCTTTATCTGCGTTCAGCCAGACGGCGTTCCTGTACGACAGCTTCAGTTCGGAAAAGACGGGCCCTCCACCCTCACGGACCTGGAACATGTCACCGAGGATCGGAATGGGGTCGGCGAAGATGTTTTCAACGCGAACCGAAAGGATCAGGGAATCTTGATCGAAACTCAGTGAATCTATTTTCACCAGTACCGGTTCTTTACCTTTGAACGATGTTACGTGCACGCTGTGGTTTTGAAAATCCATCAGGAACAGGAAAGGATAGTTGTATTCCATCGTCAGAAACGTCTGTGCGAACCTCCCAAGCTCTACAACCCCATCCTGACGCACGAGCAACAGTGTGTCGTCTTTGAGCACGAAGGGTTCTTCGAAGACCGTCAGCTCGAAGTTCCAAGCTCCGTGGGCGGGCAGTTCGAGCACTCTTTTCAGACTGAAGTCGAACAGCACTATCCTGTCTTTGAGGATGTCCAAAATCCAGATGCCCTTCAGACCCACCTCGACATCCTGAATGGAATAGAAATCGTCCAGCTCGAAGAAATTGACCTTGCCGTTTTCAACGCAGAACAGTCTGTCCACGTCCGCACCCCAGAGTCTTCCCAAGCGGTCGAAGCCTGCCAGGATAGGCCTGATGAACCCCGAATGGATGGTTTCGGTGCGGGCAGTCTCCGGATCGAACACCACAAGTTTTCCGTCACCGGCGATGTAGAGGTATCTGAAAGACTTCGAAACGATGCTTTCTGGCTTGAAGTCAAGCTTGTAGATTCTGTAACCTGAAGGGTTGTAGACGATCAAACGGTTGTTCACTTGATCGACGATGCACACGTCTCTTCCCAGGGCCGTCGCGTCGACGGGTGAGTAGAAGTACTCTATAGAGTTTCTGAAGCCATCGATCTTCATGAGTTCCGGTGAAAGGGTTGGGGTCGAAGCCTGTAAAGGGTTCGTGAGAGTTTCTATTTCTTTGACGAGTGAGAGTGCCTCGTCCTTCGTGGGAACCAGCACCAGTATGGTCCTGAGGTCTTCAAGCGCTCTATCAACAGCACCGACGTCGATGTCGAGTTTCGCCGTGAAAAACCAGAAATCTGGAATGTCCGTGATGTAGATGAGACCCGAGAGGGCCTGGGACATCAGCTCCCGTGCCTCTACCACGTCGCCCGCGTACCAGTTCTCCAGCGCCTGTGCGAAGAGGGCACGTGCCTGCTCTTCGTTCACGATGCCGAAGCAGATGGATGCCGCGACGATGAACAGCACGAGAAGGATTTTCATCTCTTCTTCACCATGGCGATGAGGTCAGTTTTCCTTTCGGTGCCGTGCAGCAGCCTCTGTATGTTGTCCGAGTGTCTGAACGTCGAAAGTGCCGACAGCAGGAAGAACAGAACGGCGACGTCCCTGTTGAAGAAAAGAGCGACGATGGATGCGAGAAACAGGCTCGTTATGGACGCGAGCGAGACGTATTTGGTGAGGAGTGTGAGGCTCAGCCAGCTTCCCAGAAACACGAAACCACAGGTTGGACACAGCGCGAAGAACACACCGCAGGTGCTGGCGACACCTTTCCCACCTTTGAATTTCAGAAACACGGGAAAGTCGTGGCCGATCACCGCACTGATCGCGGCGATTCCGATGATGTTCCTGTCGTACTGGTACAGTTGAGCGAAGATGAGCACGGGTATGAACGTTTTGAGCGCGTCGAGCACCATGCAGCTGAAGCCTATAACGGGTCCGGCGGCCCTCAGGGCGTTGGTACCACCCACGTTCCCGCTGCCAACTTTCCTGACGTCCACCTTCTTCAGTCTCGGAAGCAGATAACTGAACGGGACAGCCCCGCACAGATAGCAGATCAGCCCCACAAGGATGTAGTGCAAGGGTTCACCTCCTCGGCTTGAATTCGATGAAGATGGGGGAACCCGTGAACGGATCGACACGCTCTCGTATGAGCCTTTGAAGCATCCTCTGTGTTTCTGACCTTATCTCTTCTTCCTCTTTGTTGATGGTGAAGACGAACCTGGGTGGTTTGATCTTCACCTGTTTGATCGAGTAGACCTTCACGTTCGACAAACTCGGTGCGAGCACTGGAAGCTGTAAGAGCAGTTTGTTCAGTTTCGACTGTTCGATCTTTCTGCAGTAGGACGCGTAGGCTTCGTCTATCGCCGATAAGAGGGATTTCAATCCCTGTCTCTTCACGGCGCTCGTGAAAACCACCCTGCAGAAATCCGCGAACGGCATCTCTGCCTTGACGAAGCGTTCGTACTCGTTCTTCTTAGCCTCGACGAGGTCGAACTTGTTCACGTCTATCACTAACGCCTTTCCTCGATCCAGCGCAAGACCCGCGATCCTCTTGTCCTGCCTGGAAACACCTTCCGTGGCGTCGAGGAGTAACACCACCACGTCCGCAGATTCGATAACGTCTATGGCGCGCTTCACACTGTAATACTCTAAGCTCTTCTTTTCGATCCTGCTCTTTCTCCTCAAACCCGCCGTGTCGATGAAGATGTATTTCTTGCCATCGATCTCCACGAGTTCATCCACAGGATCCCTCGTGGTGCCCGGGATCGGGGTGACGTTGACACGATCCTCACCAAGGATGGCGTTGAAGAGCGAAGATTTACCGACGTTGGGTTTGCCGACGATGGCGACCGCAGGATAGTTCCTCTCTTCCTCGGGCTTGTCCAACGGCACGTTCATTTCTCTCAACGTGTTCACGATCTTGTCGAGCAGTTGATCCACGTTCAAACCGTGCTGTGCGGAGACGAGTACGTAATCGTCGAAACCGAGTTTGAAGATCTCTGGCAGGTTCTCTTCCACGAGCTTCGGATTCTCGACCTTGTTGATGACCAGTATCACCCTTTTTCCGAGCTTCCTCAGCACCTGGGCGACGTATTCGTCCTCCGAAGTGATCGGCTCTCTTCCGTTGACCACGAACAGGATGAGGTCCGCTTCTTCAAAGGCTTTCAGAGCCCTCTGCTTCATTGACTGGAGCATCTCGTCGTCCGCTCTCTCGTACACACCGCAGGTGTCAAAAAGGGTGAAGGCGGCGTCACCGTGGACCACGATGCCCTTGAGTGTGTCCCTGGTGACGCCCTCTTCTTTCTCCGTGATGGCTTTCCTTCTACCCACCAGCCTGTTGAACAGTGTCGATTTACCCACGTTCGTCTTTCCTGCGATGACCACTTTCGCCATGGCTCACTTCTTCAAAAGATCGCCGAGCGTTTTTTGAGAGCCTTTCACCTGCTTCTTGTATTCTTCGTAGTCTCTCATTTCCTCCAGCTTCTTCTGACTGACGAGTATCTTCCTGCGTTCGGGTATAACTCTCAGCACCAGTACCTCGATCTCAGACTTTTCTTCGATCTCTCCCAAAGCGTGCGTCGAGGGCATGAAGGCCTCGACCGAGAAGTCCTTCAGTTCGAGCACGTAACCGGAGTTGAGCTTCGACTTGACGAGCGCTTTCGCAACGCTGCCTTCTTTCAGAGTCTCGACGATCCTTTCCCACGGATCTGGCATGGTCTGCTTGATGCTGAGCCTCATTCTCCTGTTCTGCGGATCTATGGAAAGTATCTTCACGTTCACTTTCTGTTTTTCTTTGAACAGTTCCGTTGGATCGCTCACTCTGTTCCACGAAAGCTCCGATTTGGGTACGAGCCCCGTCACACCGTCTTCGAGCTCGACTATCACGCCTGTGGGCAAAACTTTCAAAATCGTTCCGCTCACGACATCGCCCTCTTTATAACGCTCGGTGATGTTCTCCCACGGATCACCTTGAGCCCTCTTGTAACTGAGGGCGAGTCTGCGTTTTTCAGGGTCTACCTCGATCACTTCGACCTGGACCATCTGTCCAGGCTTGAAGAATTTCTTCAGGTCCACCTTCTTGTTACCCCAGAAGATCTCCGATATGTGCACGAGCCCGTCCAGGCCAGGTTCGAGGTTGACAAAAATACCGAAAGGAACGATGCTCTTCACGACGCCCTGAACGATCGTACCGACTCTGTACTTTTCGGCAGCGATCTGCCAGGGATCGGGCTCGAGGGCCTTCAGACTGACTTCAACCGAGCGTTGCGCGGGATCCATTTTTGTGATCTTGACCTTGACGGTTTCTCCTTCCTTGAGCACGTCACGTATGGATATCGAAGGATCGTGTGAGACCTCTTCTTTTGGAAGAACGGCCGTTATAGGACCGATCTTCAGCGTGGCGTTGGAAGCCCTGATGCGCTCCACCTTTGCCTCAACGACGTCACCCACGTTGTGGGAATCAAAGAACGACTGGATCTGTCTTTCAACCAGGGCTTTCCTCGATACGACGATCCTGCCTCGCCTACCAGGAACGTAGTCTATCACCAGAAAATCGTGCTCTCCCTGCGGCATCTGTGCATCCCTTCTGAGCAGAGATTCTGAACCTGGCAGGAACGCGTCCAGCACGTTGAACAGTCTCACTATGTAACCACCTGACACCTGCTGAACGAAGTGTCCCTTCACGGGCGTGCCGTTTTCCTTCGCCTCTCTGATCTTGTCCATGGCCAGCCTTCTGTACGGTCTGATCTCAGAAAGCAACGCGTAACCTTCCTCGTCGTTGATCTTGAGTATCTGGACGGTGATCTTCTCTCCAACCTTGTAACTCGAAGGTTCTCGAACGAGTTCCGATGGCTGGATCCTGCCCTCCTGCTTGCCTCCGAAATCCACGGACAATCCCTCGGCTGGATCGACGGCTGTGACGGTGGCCTCCACAACCTGGCCGGGACTGAACTCGTTGAAATCCAGATATCTCTCAAAATCGTTGTTCAGCTTTTCATTATCCATAAGGACTCAACCTCCCTGATGAATTTTCTCAACGACCAGCCTGACGTCCTCCAGGGGTGTGGACGTCCCGGCGGTCACTCCGATCTTTTCAAAACGTCTGAAATCGAACCCTTCGAGTTCCGAGGCGCTCTCCACGTGCACAACTTCCGTCACTCTCGAGGCGATCCTCGCGAGCTTCTTCGTGTTCGAGCTGTTCTTACCCCCTACCACGACGATCAGGTCGCACGTGGACGCCATCTTCTTCACTTCGATCTCACGCCTGTGCGTGACCTCACACACGCTGTTCAAGAGCAAAAACTCCACTGGTTCGGAAGATTTCAAAGTCTCCGCGGCGAAGCTCAGAAAGTCTTCCAGCGACATGGTCGTCTGGGACAGAACGCAGATCCTGCCCTCCAGACGCAGCGGTTGCATCGTTACGATCGCATCCTGGACGTGACCTTTCAGGGCCTTCATTTCGTCGTGTTTTTCGTCTCCGTAGACAACGACCGTGTAGTTGGCCTGTCTCGCAGCTTTCGCCCTTTCAAAAAGCTTCAGGACGATTGGACAGGTCGCATCTATCACTTTCTTGAATCTCTTTTCAAGCTCGTACACGACATCGGGAGCCACCCCGTGCGCCCTCACAACGAGCACGGAATCCTTCGCATCCTCCGGTAGCGGTTCACTTTCGTGGAGGATCTTCAATCCCTTCTGCTTCAATCTCTCGAGAACGTTCCTGTTGTGGACCAGCTCGCCGAGGCTGTAAACGCTGCGCTCGTTCTCGAGGCATTCTTCTACGATTCGAATGGCCCTTTCCACACCGAAGCAAAAACCTATATTTTCAGCAACGCACAGCTTCATCCTTCTTCCTCCGGTTCACAGCTTCGATCACTTCTTCGAGTACCTGTTCGATACTCTTGCCCGTCGTGTCTATGACGATGGCGTCTTCGGCAGCTTTCAATGGGGCGAGATCCCTGGAAGAATCTCTCCTGTCTCGCTCCTCGATCTGTCTCGCCACTTCTTCGAAGGAGAGGTTCACACCTTTTCGTTTCAACTCTTCCAGCCTCCGCCTGACCCTTTCCTCAAAGGAGGCTGTGAGGAATATCTTCACCTGCGCGTGCGGTAGAACGACGGTGCCGATGTCTCTACCTTCAACGACGAAGTTTCCATTCTCGCAGATCTTCCTCTGAAGCTGGGTCAATTTCTCCCGGACCTTCGCAACGGTCGCGAAACTCGAAGCGAGCTGTCCCGCTCTCGCAGATCTGATCTCTTCCTCGCGCACCTTCTCACCGTTCAGGTACAGTTCACCGTCTACGTAGTCCATGTCTATTTCGTCCAGTTCTTCCGTGAGGTCATCTTCCGGTGAGAGACCTTTTGAATCCAAATAGAGCGCGACGGCGCGGTACATGGCGCCCGTGTCGAGATGGTTGAAACCGAGCCTTTCTGAGAGGAGTTTTGCTATGGTGGATTTCCCAGAGCCTGCAGGACCGTCTATGGCGATGAGAAAATTGCTCAACTCAGGCCTCCTCCAGTACGTCAACGATTCTGAAGACTTTGTCCAGGCGGGTCATTTCGAAGATCCTTTTGACGTTCTGTCTCAAAGCCAGCAGGACTATTTCCTTACCCATGTGTCTGGCATCTTTGAGTATGGCGACCATGGCTCCCAGGCCGGCGCTGTCGATGTAAGGCACGTTCGACATGTCCACCACGACTTTCGTTGCCTTCGAATTCTCCAACCTTTCCTTTATCTGCTTCTTGATCTCCGCCGAGTTGTACGCGTCGAAATCTCCGTTGATCTTGCAGACGAGTTTGTCGTTCGTTTCTTCGAAGTTGATGGTCAGATCGATCATGTTTCGTTCCCTCCAACCTTTATTTTAAGTTCCCTAAGCTGCCGTTCGCTGACCACATCGGGTGCCCCCGTGAGCGGGCACACGCCGCTGGCTGTCTTCGGAAAGGCTATCACTTCTCTTATCGACGACACATTACAGATTATAGCAACCAGCCTGTCCAGTCCGAGCGCGATGCCGCCGTGCGGTGGGGCACCGTACTGGAACGCTTCCAGAAGGAAACCGAACTTGACCCTGATCTCGTCTTCCGTCAGCTGCATGAGCCTGAACACTTCCCTCTGCAGATCTCTGTTGTGTATTCTGATGCTTCCAGAGCCCACCTCGTAACCGTTGATGACCAGATCGTAAGACTGTGCCCTTATTCTGGAGAGGTCTTCGTCCTTGTAACGCTCGAGGTCTTCAAGGTTCGGCATCGTGAAGGGATGGTGCTGCGCCACGTATCTACCTTCTTCTTCACTGTATTCGAACATGGGAAAGTCCAAAACCCAAAAGACGTCGAAACCGGTTTTCAAATGGGCAAAGTGAGTGTCACCTATGGTCTTTCTCAGTTCTCCGAGCGCGACGTTCACCTCGTTCAGCTTTCCCGCGACCATCAGGCACACATCGCCCTGCAACATTCCGGTGGTCTTCGCCACCTCTTCGTAGGTGTCTTTCAGATGTTTCAGTGCACTGCCTTTCATCTCTCCGTCGAGTGCGAACCACAGTATACCGCCAGGTCCGTTCTTTTTGACGATCGCTTCGAATTCTTCTGCAACCTTTCTGCTCATCTTGGAAGCGAAGTTCTTGACGACGAAACCTTTCACAACCCCACCGTTTTCGATGATGCTTTTCACGATGTTGTAATCGACGTTTCTGAACAGATCCGTCAGATCGACGAATTCCATGCCGAGCCGTCTGTCCGGCTTGTCCGATCCGTAGGTGTTCATGCAGTGATCGTAACTCAGCCTGTCGAACTTCTCTGGAAGATCCACGTTCAAAACCTGTTTGAACACGTATCTGACCATACCTTCGACCGTTTCGAGCACGTCTTCTCTCGTGACGAAGGACATTTCCAGATCTATCTGCGTGAATTCGGGTTGTCTGTCGGCCCTCAAATCTTCGTCTCTGAAGCAGCGAACGATCTGGAAGTATCTGTCCAGACCACCGACCATGAGGAGCTGTTTGAACAGCTGGGGGGACTGCGGTAAGGCGTAAAAGGTTCCGGGCTTCAACCTCGATGGGACCAGGAAGTCTCTGGCACCTTCCGGCGTGCTCTTCGTCAGGAACGGCGTTTCCACTTCGATGAATCCCAGCGAGCTCAGATACTGTCTTACGGCCTGAGCCACCCTGTGCCGTGTGATGATCCTGTCCATCATCTCTTTCCTTCTCAGATCGATGTATCGGTACTTCAGCCTGACCTCTTCACTCGGCAGGGTCGATTCTCCAGGATAGAAGGGGAGCTCCTTTTCAGGTGAAGAGAGGATCTCGATGCGTTCGGCCATCACTTCGATCTCGCCCGTTGGGAGTTCTCTGTTGATCGTGTCCTTCGGCCTTTCTTTCACGATGCCTTCGACTGAGATCACGGCTTCTCGTTTCAGATCGAGATCGAAATCCTTCGACAGTACGATCTGGGTTTGACCGTACCTGTCTCTCAGCATGACGAACTTCACGCCACCGAGGTCTCTGATCCTGTCGACCCAGCCCGCCAGTTTAACCTTCTTCCCAACATCGCTGATTCTGAGTTCTCCACACGTGTGTGTTCGCAGCATAAACCAACCTCCTGTGCGTTCCCTTTTAGAAAATAATACAGCAAAGTCTCACAACGTGGACGGGTCAACGAACAGGTCTATCCAGGGCTTGGTCAAAGAGAACCTCACGAAGAACACCACCGAGACGATGAAGAGAATCGCTAAGATCGTGTTGAAGCTTCTCGAAACTCTCACAGCTTCGAGCTGTCTTTCTGCAGCGATCCCGAAAAGACCCGAGATGATCACGACTGCGAAGGCCCAGATCAGTTCGAGCGCCAGGCTTTCGAGCTTTCCAAAGATCGCCGGCACCATGTACCACACGATCGCTATGAACCAGGGTACGAGGATGGTTGAGAACAGCCTTGAGGGCCAGAAGTTCTCTCTCTTCTTCGCGACGGCGAATTCGATAACGCTCACGAAGAAGTACGCCCAGAATCCCATCTTGAGGTGTTCAAAGACCGATTCGTCCGTGCCGCAGAAAATCCTGAGAAAGTTCCAGCCTGTGAGCTCGTATCCAAAGTGGAAAACGGAAAAAAGGACCATGTAGATGAGAACCTTCCAGAAGGCCTTCACGTCGAGATCACCTCTGAAAAATTCTATCATCTTTACGGTGTCGTTTCACTAATTCACGTGGATGAAATAAATATGATACGATAACGGTGGAGGTGGTTGGGTGGCGAGACCAACGATCAAGCTCGATTCGAAACTCGTTGAGTACGCCAGATCGCTCGCAAAGAAGATCACCGACGATGTCCAGAAGATCATAGACGAGCACTCAACTGTCTCCACCGAGCGCGCCACGCTCAGAATTCTGGGTGTGGACGGCGTGGTGGGTGAGGATCAGATACCTCTGGTGAACGTGGTCGTGGACAAGCTCAAAGAGTGGAAGATGCTGGATGGTGGAGTTTTCAGGCCCATCGTGAGCGCTTCGATCGTTCTCGATAAAGATGTCCAGCAGGTGTGTGAGGCTGTGGCGGACGGGCTGGACCTGCGAACGCTGCCACAACCGAAGAGGCACGTCTACGAGGAGTTCTCCCAACAGCTGGTCGAGAAGGCCTTAGAGAGAATAAAGCGCAGGAGCGAAGAGAGGGACGCACTGCTGGAGGAGCTCGGGGATCCTCCGAAACCCTACAAGTACCTCATCGTGGCGACGGGAAACATCTTTGAGGACGTCGTTCAGGCGCGCGCCGCGGTGTTTCAGGGTGCGGACATCATCGCGGTGATACGCTCCACAGCGCAGAGCTTGCTCGATTACGTGCCCTACGGTGCGACCACGGAAGGTTACGGTGGAACGTACGCGACTCAGGAGAATTTCAGGATCATGAGACAGGCCCTGGACGATGCGGCGCGGAAGGTGGGACGTTACATAAGGCAGGTGAACTACGCTTCGGGCCTGTGCATGCCAGAAATCGCGGTCATGGCCGCATTCGAGGGACTGGACATCCTTCTGAACGACGCGATGTACGGCATTCTGTTCAGAGACATCAACATGCTCCGAACCTTCACGGACCAGTACATTTCAAGACTGGTGTGTGCGTACGCGAACATCACGATAAACACGGGTGAGGACAACTATTTGACGACCGCGGACGCGATAGAGAAAGCGCACACCGTCACCGCTTCGCAGCTCATCAACGAACAGTTCGCCATCAAAGCGGGTCTCAAGCCCCATTTGATGGGCCTTGGACACGCGTTCGAGATAAACCCGGACGTTGAAGATTCTCTGCTCTACGAGATAGCGCACGCCATGCTCACGCGCGAATTGTTCCCGGATTGTCCCGTCAAGTACATGCCACCCACGAGGTACATGACGGGCAACATATTCAAAGGTTACGCGATGAACACGCTCTTCAATCTCGTGTCTTCCATGACCGGTCAGGCCATCCAGTTGCTCGGTATCCTCACGGAGGCCATCCACACACCGTACATGCACGACAGATACCTCGCACTCGTCAACGCGAATTACGTCTTCTCTGCCACGAGACATCTGGGCGATGAGGTCCTGTTCAAACCGGGAGGGTTCATAGAGAGAAGGGCGAACGAGGTTTTGAGAAAAGCCGTGGAACTGCTGGAACACATAAGCGATGTGGGACTGTTCAGCGCGATCGAGCAGGGTGTGTTCGCCGACATAAAAAGGAGCAGGAACGGCGGGAAAGGACTGGAAGGAGTGTTCAGAAAGAGTGAAACTTACGAGAATCCGATCCGCGACGCGCTCGAACGCAAACTGGGGGTGAAAGAATGAACGAACGCAGGTTCGTCAGACCGTACGGAGATCAGATGGACGATGGAGCGGTGCAGCTCTCCTTCACCCTGCCAGTTCCCTACGGGCCGCTCGCGAGGGAAGCGGCGAAGAAGTTGTGCGAAAAACTCGGTTTTTATGAAGTCACGATAGCGACGATGGAGGACCTCAACGAAGGTTTCACTTTCTTTGTCGTGTACGGAAAGACTGACGTCTCTGTGGACCTTTCGTCGATCAGAGTGGTCGCGCCGAAGATCCAAAAACTTCCGCGGGAAAAGATCGACGAGCTGGTCCTGGAAAAGTTCAAGCGTCCCATCGTCGTGGTGGGTGCGACGATCGGAACCGACGCCCACACCATAGGCCTCGACGCCATACTGAACATGAAAGGTTTCCATGGAGACTACGGCCTGGAGAGGTACAAGGCCTTCAGGGTGTACAACATGGGCGCGCAGGTTCCTCCCATCGAGCTGGTCAGGAAGGTCAGGGAAGTGAACGCCGACGTGGTCCTCGTTTCGCAGGTTGTGACGCAGAGGAACATTCACATACAGCACCTCACAGAATTGATGGAACTGCTTTACGCCGAAGGTTTGAGGGACAGACTGCTCGTCATAGTGGGTGGTCCGAGGATAACACACGAACTGGCGCTCGAACTGGGTTACGATGCAGGTTTCGGCAGTGGAACGACCCCGAGCGAGGTAGCGAACTTCATCGTCCAGGAACTTTTGAAGAAGCGAGGTCTCTGAGCTTCCTCTCGACGAACTGTAGCTCTTGCTCGTCGCTGATCAACCCGTCGAGCTTCGCACAGTAAACCTCTTCGAGCAGCTCGCCGACGAGCCTGGACGGCTTGAGGCCGAACTTCTCCACGATCGTTCTGCCGTCCACGTGCACCAGCTTCGTGTTCCTTTGTCTTTCGAGGAACTGCTTGAGGTATTCCTGCGATTCTGGATCCAAATAACTCGCGATGTAACAGAAGCCTTCCGGAGAGATACCCTTGGTCATCTTGTAAATGTCCGAGAAGTTCAACCTGTTCGATACGACCTTCGAAAGCGGGATTATCATCCTCTTCAGCAGTTTGAGCTCGTCCACGAATTTGTTCGAAAGACCGTACCTTTCTTTCATCTGTTCTATGGCCGTGTCTCCATGGTATTCAAGGAAGACGAACATCACAGCGTAGAACCTGTCCACTTTCTCGAAAAATTCCTCAGCCCACGGCAAAAAGTCTGCCAGCGATCTCAGCTTCTGCTCCATGGTCACCGTGTAAAAAACGCCCGGGAACATGCGCTTGATCACTTCGAAGTCCGAGAGCCTCCTCAATGCGGAGAGCCACTTGGGTTCTTCCAGGATCTTTTCGAACTCCTGACGCAGTCTCTGTCCACTCACCTTCTCGAGGTAACCCTGTCTCACGGCGTCGAGCATGAGCTGTGCCGTCCTTTCTTCGATGTGGAAATCGAAGCGCGTCTCGAACCTGACAGCCCTGAGGATCCTCGTGGGATCTTCGACGAAGCTCAGTGTGTGGAGGCACCTGATGATTTTGTTCTCTAAGTCTTTCTTCGCACCGAAGAAGTCTAAGAGCAGGCCGAAATCTTTCTGGTTCAGCTTTATCGCCATCGCGTTGATCGTGAAGTCTCTCCTGTACAGATCTTTTTTGATGGTGCTGATCTCCACCTGGGGAAGTTCCGTTGGAGCTTCGTAGTACTCGGTCCGTGCCGTGGCGATGTCTATTCTCGTTCCATCCTTTAAAAACAGAGAAGCTGTGAGAAACTTCTCGTGTTTGACCAAAGTCGCATCGAGGTTCTTTGCAGCATGATCAGCGAAAGCGAGCCCGTCACGCTCCACGACGATGTCCAGATCCAAATTGGGATTGCCCATCAAAAGGTCCCTGACGAAGCCTCCGACGATGTAGGTGGGCAGGTTCAGTTCGTCCCCGAATCGGCCCAGCTGCCTCAAAAGATCGCAGATCCTCCTTGGAAGCTTCGAGATGAGCAGATTTCGAACGTCCACGAACTGCTGCTGGTCTTCTTCGTAAACGGCCTTCCTCGCAACTTTCTTCACGGCATCCGCGAAGCTCGATCTCATCACGTCCGTCCTCGTTATTATGCCCACCAGTATACCGTTTTCGAGCACGGGTATGCGTCCTATGTCGTTCTCGACCATGATCTGTCTGACCTTGCTCAGCGGTGTGTTGGCATCCACGACGATCAGTTTGCTCGACATTATGGCCTTCACAGGATGGTTCTGCATCCCGTGGTTCATCGCCTTGTCGACGGCCTTCTTCGTGACGATCCCCACCAGCCTGTTTCCCTCTATGACGGGCAGTCCGTTGTGGCCCGTGCGTTCCATGATCTTGTTGACCTCACCGATGCTCATATCGGAATAGACCACACGAACGGGTGAAGACATGATGTCTCTCGCAAGGATACCCCTGTTGACGTAGCGTTTCAACGTTTCGAGGACGATCTTCTTGATCGACGCGATGTTTGAATCGTTCACCGTGAAGCTCGCAGCCTTCCTGTGACCTCCCCCTCCGAGCTCGTTCGCCACCCCTCCGAGGTCCACTTCGTTGGAGGAGGTCCTCATGATCACGTGGATCTTTTTGCCGGTGCGGACTATGCACACGAGAGTCTCAACGTTTTCAAGGTTCCAGAGCTTGCTCGCAACGGCCGCGAGTCCGCCGATGAACTTCTCCGTCTCCGCGGTGGCGATGTGGACCGTCAAGCCGTCGATCTGATGGGATTCGACGTTCGACAGCAGCTGTTCGAGTAACTGCTTCTGTTCGAAGTTGAGATCGTACCTTATGTACTCCGCAACCTCCGAGAGGTTCGCTCCCCTTTGCAGGAGGAACTTCACAGCCTCGAGGTCTCTCAGCGTTGTGCTCGTGTAGAGCAAACTGCCCGTGTCCTCGTAGATCGCTATGGCGAACAGGGTCGCATCGATCGAGTCGATGTCGATGTTTCTCTTCGCGATCTCTTCGATGAGCAGTGTCACCGTTGCCCCAACGCTCTCTATCTTTCTTTCGCCGGTTATGGTCTGCTCCTTGATGTCCGGATGGTGATCGTAGATCACGATTCTCGAAGCTCTGTTCAGGATCTTCTGAACCTTCTGGCCGAGCCTTTCGAAGGAAGCCGTGTCGACGATGATCAGAGATTCCACGCCCTCGTCGGTCAGATCGCTCTCGGTGATGTAGCTGTACTTTTCCTCGTAGATGGCGAGGAACTGTGCGAGGTTCTGCTGAGCAACCCCGCTGAGGAGCACCGTGTGGTCTGGATAGAGCTTCTGTGCCGCCACGGCCGAAGCGAAACAGTCGAAATCCGGGTTCCTGTGACCCACGATGAGCTTCAAGCCTTCTTCCTCCTCAAAGTTATCTGCTGACCCTGTTTGAGTTTGAGTTTCTCTGCGGCCGAACCCTGATTTATCGCTATCTCGAGGAATCCAGAGCTGTCCGGATGTACCAACAGGGCGCCTTTTGGAACATCACCGAACGTTCTCACGTAGGTCGCCTCGAAGGTTTCGTTGATGAGGATCACATCGTCCATCTGCCATTCGAGCCTCTCTGCGAACTGGATCGGAACGTTCGTTTGAACGTTTCCGAAACTGTCGAAGTAGGCGATCTCCGCGACGATGGATTCGTTCACGATCTCGGCCTGTTTCGCGGGAAGAACGACGAAGTTTGGTAGCACGTCTCCCAGCTCCTCGAACGGCACACCCCTGGAAAGGTGCGCCGCAACGGGTGCGAAGATGTCTCTGCCGTGGAAGGTGTACGAAGAAGCGTAGTGATATTTCTTGTTGTTCAACTCTCTTACCTGCTTCACACCGTACTCCAGCGCGACGTGCGTGAAGATGCCGTTGTCCGGGCCCACGAAGAACTGTTCATTCTTCGTCCTCATGCAGATGGCCTTCCTGCTCGTGCCCACCCCGTAATCGACCACCGCGACGAATATGGAACCGGGCGGAAAATCCTTCGAAGCCCTCAGGAGTATGTGTGAGGCCATCCTCACGTTGAACGGTTCTATCTCGTGGGTTATGTCTATGATCTCCACAGAAGGATTTATTCTCTTCATGACTGCCTTCGCCACTCCAACGTAATGGCTCCTGACGGACCAGTCGGTGAGAAAACCGATCATCTTTCCATGTCACCTCCACACGCAAAATGGTATCATAACACTGCGAAGATCCAGAAGGGGGGAATCCTTTGCGCACGCTCCTTCTTTTGTTTCTTCCACTCACCCTTCTCGCCACTTCGATAGCGCTTCCAGGCCAGGAAAGGGCCATCGCCCTGTTTCGGAGTGAAGCTGGTTTCTTCCTCGTAGTGCAGGAAGATCTCAGCAAGGAAGTCTTTCTCATCCTGCTGGATGAAGCTTTGAAAGTCGCTGAGATCAGACGAATGGACGGTGTGAAAGCGGAGAGGATCAACGACGCCGCGCTGTTTGAAGAAGGGTTGATCGTGGTGGGATATTCGCTGAGAGGACCGTACCACAGATCGGTCTATCTTTGCTGGTTCAATGCGGATGGAAAGCTTTTGAGGCAGAGGACGCTGGATTTTCCGGGCGCGGAGGCCTGGGCTGAAAGTCTCGTTCATGAACGGGACGCTCTCTACGTTGCGGGTGGTTACAACACGCTCACGAAAGGCTGGTTCGATGCGCTCCTGCTTCGGCTGGATCGAAACTTCGATGTTGCCTGGTACAAAACGGTTGGGGGACTGTCGGACGACTGGTTCCACCGCGTCAGGTTCGTGGGTTCGAACCTTTTATGCGTCGGTTCGACCGAGAGCAGAGGTAAAGGTAAGGGCGACATGCTGATCTGCATGTTCGACAGAAAGGGACGAAAGATCTTCGAACGCACCTTCGGTGAAAGAGATTGGGACAAGGCGATCGATGCGATCGAATTCGATGGAAAGATACACGTGCTCGGCTGGACAACGTCTTACGCACCCTACAGGTGCGGAACGCTCTTGCAGCTCTCTGAGAAAGGAAAGATCCTCAATCAGCAACTCCTCGATCTGGGATCGGACTTTTCACCTTCAGGCATGGCCGTTGTCGAGGATCGCTTGCTCGTGTACGGAACGTTGTGGCAGAAAGAGACGCGTTTCGATCCCGTGATCCTCGTGCTCGATCGAAATGGAGTGTTGCGAAACACAAAAACTGTACCCTTACCGAACGATCAATCAATTCAAGGGTTGCTGTTGTGGAACGAGCAGATCCTGCTCTACGGCGAATCGGACAACCCGATCACGGGTAAAGACATCTACGTGATCGCTCTCGAAACTGGCTCGCTTTCAAAGTGATGGTTCAGCTCTTGATCAGTTTGTACCTTTCGTAGAGCAGAACGATCCTGTTCGGTTCTATGAAGAACTCCACATCCATCTTTCTGAAATTCTGCAGCGTGAAGCATTTGACGTAGTCTTTTTCCACCTTCTCGGGCACGAGGATAGAACTCAGTTTCAGATTCCTGCTCACCATTTCCATGATCAGAAATTCTCCACTTCTCTTCACGTCGAACGCCACGGATTTCCTGTAGCCCTCGTACCGACCGACCAGGCTCTGCAGGATCCTGTCAGATCTGACAAACTCGAGCGATTCTTCCGGGTCTTTGTCGAGCATGAGGGCGAGCGCGTACATGCCGATGTTCGAAAGGGGATAGCCCGCACAGTTCGACAGCACCGCAACAGCGATCTTTCTTTCAGGAACGTAGCCGACGAAACCCGTGTAGATCAACACCGAACCACTGTGCTCGATCAACCTCTCACCGAGAAAGTTCGGATGAACGATCCAGCCGTAGCCGTAGGTTTCGTCTCCGAAACTTTCCCAGGGTGCGGGGATGTGGCCTGTGACCATGGTTTCGATGGACCGTTTTGAAACTATGCGTTTCCCTTCGAACTCTCCTCCGTTCATGTAGAAGATCAGGTATCTGGAGAGGTCCATCACGTTGCTGAGCAGTCCCCCATCCGAACTGATGCCGTAGGGAAACGGCTTCCTCACGTGGTGTCCTTGTGGATCGAGAACGTAACCGGCCGCAACGTTCGGATCTTTCTCCACCTCGTCTCTGGAGAAATAAGAGCGCGTCATTCCGAGCGGTTCGAGGATGTATCTTTTCACGTACTCTTCGTACGACATCCCTGTGACTGTTGAGACGATCTTTCCGAGCATCACGTAGCCACTGTTCGAGTAAAAGAATCTCTCGTTGGGTTTCGTGAAAGCCCACGATTCTGCATCCTTCGCGAAGAGAAGGACGTCCTGTGGATCCTTCACGGGGAGCCAACCGTCACCGAGACCGAACGCACCGTCGATGAAGGCTTCCGCATAACCGAGCGAGGGGATTCCAGAAGCGTGGTAGAGAAGATGCTTCACCCGCACCGGTTCACCGAAGGGCCTGAGTTTGATCGGTAAATACTCCTCGACCGGTTTTTCGAGATCGATCTTGCCTTCTTCCGCGAGTTTGACGATCGCGAGCGCAGTGAAACTCTTCGTGATGGATCCCACACCGTACACGGTGTTCTCGTCCGCTGGCGCGTACGTTTCTAAAACTCTGAAGCCGAACCCTCTTTTGTAGACGATTTGACCGTCCTGGATCAGGGCGATGCTCAGAGCGGGCATTTTGGTCTGTCTCATCTTTTCGAGTATGAAATCTTCGAGCTTCGAAAACTCCACACACCATACCCCCTTGCTGGTATTATATAGGTCGTGAAGCTGGTTTTGATCGTTGTCCTATCGCTCTTTCTGTTTTCCTGTGTGCGAATGGAGAATTCCACGAGCGAAGATGCTCTTCGCTACGCCGTGCTCGCCTACAGGTACGGCTACGGTCTGTCGAAGGAAACGCTCGCGCAGATCGCCGAACGCACAGACTACGACGATGAGGTGCTCGCTTACTATGAGTATTTCAAAACTGGAAGTTTTCCTAAGCTCATTGAAACGAAGGCGTGGGATGTCTACGATGAAAGGATTTTGAACGTTCTGAAGGACAGTCTTTCGATCGATGGAACTTCGCCCGCAGCACTCGTCGATCTTTTCGACAGACCGGCGGCTGCGAACGACTGGAACGTGGAAGGAGGTTCGGTTCGCTCCGAACTGATCGAACGGGTCAAAACGTTGTTGATCAACGACTGGAGAAACAGAGGCTTTTTCTACCAATGGTGTGAAAAATACTCCATCGGTGTGAGTGAGGAAGACATCCCGCTCTACGCAGAGTTTCTGACAGGAGTTTGTGAATCTTCTTCAAACATAGAATTGAAAAGATCGTCGCAGATCGAATCGAGTTTCTTCGTTCCTGAGGTCGATCTTTCAACGGTTCCAGTCGAGCTGGTTCTGGCGATCTGTTACAGAGAATCGAGGTTCTTTCCGGCGGCGTTCAGGTGTGAAGTCGAAAACGGATCTGTCAGGGCCGTTTCCGTTGGCCTGGGACAGATCCTCGCCGATGCGGACTCTCTTCTGAACACGGATGGAAAAAAGGATTTGTACACTTTCGAGCTACTGAACCTTCATTACTTCGAAAATCTGTTCGAAGCTGTGGATCTGGCACAGATTAAAACCAGCGTGCTCTTCTGCCGCACCGTGCTCGCACTCCTGATCGAGAAATTCAGATAGACCTGCTCTGGTTGAACTGCTCTTGCAGCTTCGCTTCGAACTGCGATTTCAGCCTGTTCGAAGTTGCCAAACCCCACAGGAAGGTGATCGCTTCCGCCACGACGTTGCCCATCAGTATTCCCAGCCACACCCCGATCAGGCCGAGGTTGAACACGAACACGAAGAGGTACGAGAAGAGCACGTGGAGCACCACCGTTCTCAAGATGGAGACCGCCAAGCCCTTGAAGGCATGGCCGATCCCCTGAAACATCGCGGAGGTGAACATACCGAAGGGCACGGTGGGAATGAAGAAGCTCAGAACTCTCAAAGCTTTGACGAGATCGTCGAATATGACGCGCGAGCTTTCCGAGTAAGTGAAGAGGAGCGCGAGTTTCGGAGCGAACAGCAGCACCAGCAGGTTGACGCACAGACCGACGAGCAGGCCGAACTTGACAGCGAAAAGATAAGCTGATTTCAACTTCACGGCGTTCCTCTCACCGAACGCGGCTCCCGTGACCGATGTTACGGCGGCCGCGATGCCCATCATGGGTATGGTCCCGAAGTTGATGATCCTCCAGGCGCTCGTGAAGATCGCAACCCCAAGGTCTCCTCCAGCTTTCACGATGAACACGTTCAGTATGAAGATCGAGGTGGACATGATGATCTGTGCGAAGGACGAAGGAACACCAACGCGAAGGATCTCGAAGATCGTGTTTCTGATGCCTTTCAGGTGTCTGAAGCTCATCGATACGTACGTGTCTTTCTTTATGAAGAGCCAGTGGATCATCAGCATGGAGGACGCGGCTATGGAGATGACGGTCGCGTAGGCCGCGCCCTTCACACCGAGCTTGAAGGTGTATATGAACAGTGGATCGAGAAACATGTTCAGAACCGCACCGAAACTGATCGCGTACATTGCCCTCTTCGTGTCGCCCTCGCCCCTGAGAATGCCGTTCACCACGTTGTTGAACATCAACAACGTGATGGAGGTCAGAAGGATGTTAGCGTAATCCATAGCGAGTTTCAACGTCTGGCCAGAGGCACCCGTCAGGCTCAGCAACGGTTTCATGACTAAATTTCCAGCCACGCTCGCAATCAAGCCCAAGATCAACACCAGTACTATCGCGGAACTCGCGGCCCTGTCGGCTTCTGGCTTGTTCCTTTCACCGACTTTCCGGGAGATGAGCGAGTTCGCACCGACCGCGATGCCTCCTGCGAAGGCGAGTATGACCATGAAGATGGGAAAGAACAGCCCGATACCGGCGAGGGCCTCAGGTCCCACACCCGAGACCCAGATCGTATCGACGAGGTTGTAGAGCGCCTGCACCAGCATGGCGGTCATCATGGGTAACGACAATTTTATGATCGCTTTCTTCGGATCTGATCTCAAAAGTTGTACACCTTTGGTCTGTCTTTCCATTCGAATGACCCCCAGTAGAACAATGATAATTCGTTTTGCGAATTTTGTTGTGCGAAATCTTTGAACTTTTCGTGAACGGCCGATCGATTAGGGGAAGAAATACCCCCCACTCTCATGAATGGTCGTGAAGTTGCGGTACGGATTAGTCAAGTTCTTTCCTTTCCACCGTGCTGTCCATTTCGTGAGATGAAGTTTTCAGCGCACTCGAAACGTGAATGACGAACTTTGCAACACGATCTTTAAAGATGAAACATATTTTTGAAATACTTTAAATTTGTTGATCTAAATGGGATACAATATGACATAATGGAGGAAACTTTGTCGATGGAAGATCGTTCTTTTAAGCGGATTCGTTCCAGATCACTTTTGCTCGTGATTTTCGCCTCATACTCTTTGGGACTGACTCTGATTTGGTCGTCTCAATCGTTGGTATTGGTCGAGGTTTTACTCCTATTTACCACAGTTGTGCTGTCTTCGTACGTTTGGAAATTGAAAGGTAGCTCGATCTCTTCGATCGCAAGTTCTATAGCTTTCATAGCGGGTCATCACGACGATCTGACGGTTGAGCGCATCATCGCTGGTGTTTTTCTGTTCTGTGGCTTCGGTGTTCTGCTCGGTTTGGCTTTCAAGCACTTGGAGGATCGGAGAAGAGAGATAGAAAAGAGTGAAGCGAGGTACAGAGAGTTGTTCGAACAGTTCAAGCGTTACTTCGACCTTGTGCAGGTGATGATAGTGAGCTTGGACCGCGAAGGAAATATAACTTTAGTGAACAAGAAGGCCGCCGAGGTACTCGGTTACGAGGTTCAAGATCTCATCGGGATGAACTGGTTCGACCGTTTCGTACCAAATGGTATCAAGAACAGTTTAAATCAGTACTTTGAACAGATCAAAACCATGCGGAACGGTACAATCGATTACCATGAAAATCCCATACGGAGTAAAGATGGTACCGAAAAGATGATCGCGTGGCACAACACTCTGATCAAAGATGATGCCGGTAATGTGGTAGGTATACTGAGTGCTGGACTCGACATAACAGAGCTGCGTCGTACTCAGGAGAAACTTTTTCACCAGCTCAGCTTGTCGAAAGATCTATATTCGATAGCTGAAAAACTCGCTGTGGAAAAACTGGAAGTTCGTGCGCGTGCGAACACTTTATCAAAAATGTGTGTCGAGTTGCTTGGAGTTTCTCTGGCGTGGGTTGGCTACGCCGCCCCCGATAGGAGCGTCAAGATAGTCGGTTCTCACCCTGAAAATCATCCCTACCTTGAAGGTTTGATCGTTCGTTGGGATGACAGTCCCCATGCTCAAGGACCTGTAGGAAGGTCCATAAAGACTGGTGAACCTCAAGTTGTAGAGGATGTCTCAACGGATGAAAGATTCAGCGCTTGGCGAGAAAAGATAGCCCCTTACGGTCTCAAAACTGTGCTCTCGTTCCCTTTGATCAGTCCCAAAGGAGTGTTCGGTGCCCTCGTTCTTTACAGCGACAAATACGGTTTCTTCAATCGCGAAAAAATCGATCAGATCAGAATTCTTTCGCACTTAGCTGCCGCGGCGCTGGAGAACGCAAGACTTTTCGAAGAGCTCGAAAAGAGGTTCAGAAGGATTCAGGCTCTCCACGAGATAGACAGAGCGATAAGTGCGAGCACCGATTTGAATCTCACATTGGATGTTCTTTTGGATCGAGTGATACATCAGTTGAACGTGGACGCTGTGGATGTGTATATGTTCAACGAGCACTCTTTGAAGTTCGAGTACGCAGCGGGGAAGGGTTTCAGCGTGCGTTATCAACCTCCGATATCCTCAGAAACAGAAGTGGGTCTGATAAACCGAGTCGCCTTGAGCAGAAAGCCCATCATAGTTAAGGGGAATCTCTGCGAGTATTGCGAAAAGTTCAGAGATTCCCCGTGCGAAAGAAGAGACATCCTTTGCCAGGAAGGCTTCGTGTTCTATGCGGCGGTGCCCTTGATCGCGAAGGGTAGAATGTTAGGTGTCCTCGAAACGTTCAGCAGATCCAGCATGGAAGAAGATGAAGATTGGCTTGAGTTTCTACAGGTGCTTGGTAATCAGGCCGCGATAGCGATAGACAACGCGAAGATGTTCGAAGCGCTTCAAAACAAGAATATAGAACTACAGCGTGCTTATGACGAGACGATGGTGAGCTGGGCGCGCGTGCTCGATCTGAGGGACAGAGAAACGGAAGGTCACAGCGAGAGGGTCGCAGAACTCACGTTGAAGATAGCGAAGAGGATGGGTGTGAAGGAGGAAGAGTTGAAGTACATGAAGTGGGGAGCATTGCTCCACGATATAGGCAAGATGGCGATACCAGACAGAATACTGTTGAAACCAGACAAACTCACCAAAGAAGAATGGAACATAATGAAGATGCACCCAGTGTACGCGTACCAGATGCTTTCGAGGATAAACTATCTGAGGCCTGCACTGGACATACCTTACAGTCACCACGAGAGGTGGGACGGTACAGGTTATCCGAGGGGTTTGAAGGAAGAAGAAATACCTTTGTCAGCGAGGATCTTCGCAGTTGTGGATGTGTACGATGCCTTGACGAGCGATAGACCCTACCGAAAGGCTTGGAGCAGGGAAAAAGCGATAGAGTACATAAAAGATCAGAGTGGAAAACAGTTCGATCCCAAAGTGGTCGAAGTGTTCTTGAGCTTAGTGGAAGAGATGAACTCTCGAGATAAAGTTGAGTGAGCCATTTCACATTTGTCATTCAAAATGACAAAAATTTGTCAATGACAAAGCTATTTTTTACTGAAATGGTATTTTGTAAAGGTGTATAATCATTCTAAGTTAAAACCTTGGTCGGTGTGATGTTTATGCTGAGAGGTCGCAGCGAAGAGACTCTGTAAAAAATCTTGAAAAAGAATGTTCCTCTGTCGAATGAACCGTCCAGCACGCCTCCGATCGGATTTGTACAGATAATTAACCCCCACTGAAAAGGCCTCTCGAGACTGAATGTCGCATTGGTCAAACAGGGAGGTGAAAACGAAAACCAAACCCTGTTCGGTTCATACCCCCATGAACCGAGGATAGTTTAGTTATTCGAGAGGCCTTCGCCTCGAAAAAATTTCAAAAGCTGGAAAGGAGAATCGTTCATGGCAAGAAAGTGGTTTTTCAAACTTTTCACACTCTTGCTCTTCGCGATCTTTTTAGTGGCGAGTTGCAGTATGCCAACGGACGGCTCACAGAACGGAGGAGGTTCAGGAGATTCGGAAGGTTCGGTCGAGTGGAGGTACAAAACGAACAGTTACATACAATCCAGCCCGGCGATAGGACCAGACGGAACGATCTATATAAGTAGCTACGATGGTTATCTGTACGCGATAGATCCTAACACTCATGATTATAAATGGAAATTCCAATTGACTGGTGGAGGAAGCAAGCAGATACATTCCAGCCCCGCAGTGGGTTCTGATGGAACCGTCTATGTAGCCGGCATGGATTGGTATATCTATGCTATAAAGCCTGACAGCAGCAACCCCAATGGCTACGAATTAAAATGGTCTCAATACGTTGGAGCCTCTGTGCGTTCCAGTCCGGCGATAGGTTCAGATGGAACGATTTACGTGGCCGGTCGTTTTAGCAGTTACTATTATTCCTACTTTTGCTTGTATGCGTTCTATCCTGATGGAACAAAGAAATGGGAATCTCCAACAGGTGATGCTATAAAATCCAGTCCAGCGATAGGACCAGACGGAACGATCTACGTGGGTGACGATCTTGGATACGTGTACGCGATCGATCCCACTAACGGGAATAAGAAATGGTCTGAGCCTTTCCAAACGGGTGGTCCTATAGAATCCAGTCCAGCGATAGGATCGGATGGAACGATCTATGTGGGTAGCGACGATGGATATGTGTATGCGATCAAGCCTGACGGGACAAGCAAGTGGCAGCAACCTTATAAAGCCAACGCCGAGGTGAGATCCAGTCCAGCGATAGGACAGGACGGCACTATCTACGTGGGTGACGACGCTGGATATATACACGCGATTAATCCTACTAACGGGAGTAAGAAATGGTCTCACAAAGTCAGCAACTACGCGGTGCAGTCAGGTCCAGCGGTAGGTTCAGACGGAAAGATTTACGTTTGTAGCGATAATTTGTATGTGTTCGAATCGAATGGAAATTATACGATATACTCATACCCTGTCGCTGGCGATTACGTAGAACAGTCCAGCCCAGCGATAGGCAACAAAATACTCTACGTTGGAAGCCAAGAAGGTTATCTTTACGCGATCTCAGTTAGCTCCTCCGGTTTGGCGAACACCTCTTGGCCGAAGTTCAGACAGAACAACAGAAATACAGGTAAATAAATTCTCCCCCACCCAAGTTCTGCAAGTTCAAACTCACAGAGTGAAACAGGAGCGAAAAATAACACCCACTCTCGAACCTCTCGGGAGTGGGTGTTACATGATCTAACGATTCGATCGGACCTTCTTAAGAAAGAAATTAAAAGCTTTTGAGAGGAAAAATGTGATTCTCATAAATTATCGTCTTATATCGCTGAAACATCTATGGTTTTTCTTGTAGACCGCTTTAACTCGGACTTGACGATCCGTGTAAACAACCGTACGATTTAGTTAGTAAATAAAATTAACTAATCATCTCGATTGCCAAACCAACGAATGGTTGCGAGATACAACTTGTTCAAAATGGGGGGAGATCATACTGAATAGTTTCAAAGTGTCTGAACATCGCGTTTTCAAATTCATCAGAGCTAATCCTCTTGTCTCAAGAACCCAAATAGCTTCGAAGCTGCGACTCAGTAAAGTCTTGGTCTCACAAATCGTCAACAGGTTCGTCGAATCTGGTGTAGTCCTCGAGGTGGCGAAAGGACAGAGTTCTTCCAGAGGTGGGAAGAAACCTGTTTTGCTCTCTTTCAATTGTGAGTATCGCTACGTCATAGGTGTCGACGTCGGTGGTACGAAGATCAAAGCGATACTCGCAGATTTGGATGGTAATATCCTACAGCAAAAGAATCTCCCTTCGAAGGACATACGATCCAAAAAAGATTTCTATGTTCTACTGAGAGAATCCATCGGATCGTTGATAGACCGTCGAGATCGCATTTTGGGAATCGGTATAGGAGTACCGGGAACCGTTGATTCGGAATCCGGTTTTGTGAGGTACATGCCTGCTTTCGATTTGAAGGATTTGGATCTGAAGCGAGATTTTGAAAGATTGGTGCGACTTCCCGTTTTTGTTGGCAACGACGTTACTCTCAACGCTCTCGGTGAACTTTGGAAAGGGGTGGCGAACGGTTATAAGAACTTTTTGATGGTGTCGCTCGGGACTGGAACTGGTGCTGGGATAGTTATAAACGGAGAGCTCTACGAAGGAAGCAGGGGAATGGCTGGTGAGATGGGATACACCGTAACCGACTGGTCAAGGGAAAAGATGCACGATCTTTCTTTCGGGAGACTTGAGAGATGGTTTTCTGGTTACTCCTTCGAACGGTTTCTCAGGAGTTTCAACAAAACCGTGAAGGAATTCTTCGATCTCAGTGACACCAACGAAGAATTTTCAAGAGTGCTCGATGAAGCTTGTGAACATCTCGCTTTGGCGATCTGCAATGCGATCTGTCTTCTCGATCCAGAGTTGGTCGTTATAGGGGGTGGGATAGGATACAATCAGTACGAGAGGATCACCAAAAGGCTCCTCCCGGTGGTTGAAAGAGTTGTTCCAAATGAGATCCTCGAGCATGTTGAATTCAAAAAGGCTGCCCTCGCCGACTTAGGAGTTTGTTTAGGTGCCGTTTATCTTGTACAGAAGAAAATTTTCGTCATATGAGGAGGTGTAAGGATGAGAAGGTGTCTGTTGGTGGCCGTCTTAGCTTTGTTGGTGATCATTTCCGCCCAGACTTTCGGAAAGGTCAAGATCGTTTATTGGCAGTACTACTTCGAAGCCAAGGTCAAGGCGATCGATGAGCTCATTCAGGAATTTCAAAAGCTTTATCCTGACATCGAGGTTGAGCACGTAACGTTCCCCTACGAAGCGTTCAACGAAAAGGTCGCAGCCTCGATACCAGCAGGTACAGGTCCAGACGTGGTGAACCTGTACTACGGTTGGATACCGAAATATGTTACGTCCGGTTATCTACAGCCACTGCCCGAGAACGAATTTTCTGATGAATATTTCGCGAATAACTTCTTCCCGTTCGTGGCGAAAGGTGTCGAGTTCTTGGGCAAACGCTATGCGGTACCTATAGCCGTGAGGAGTCTCGCGCTGTTTTGGAACAAAGATCTTTTCAAAGCCGCAGGATTGGATCCAGAGAAACCACCGAGGACGCTCCAAGAACTCGTCGAGGTCGCAAAGAAGCTCACCAAGTACGACAAACAAGGCAACATAGTCCAAGCCGGCTTGGCCACTCAGCCTTCTGGTCAAGGTCATCACTGGATAAGGGAAGTTCTGACCAGGCAGTTCGGTGGCAAACCCTACAGTGACGATTATACGAAGGTTCTTTATCACAACGTACCTGAAGCTCTGAAGTTTTACACTGACCTCATCACCGTTCACAAAGTTGGCTATCCAGGTTTCATGAACGACGACATCACGGCCTTCACTTCCATGTCTGCCGCGATGAACATAGATGGTTCATTCAGAATAGCGGCCCTCAAAAAAGCAGGACTCAACTTTGGAGTGGCGGAGCTTCCTGAACACAACGGAATAAAGTCTAACTTCGCTTCTTTCTGGGCGAACGCGATAACGAAGAATGCCACCGGACAGAAACTCGACGCCGCGATCAAGTTCATAAAGTTCCTCTCGAGTGACAAAGTCATGGAGGTGTGGCTCGAAAAGGTTGGAGAACTTCCAGCGAACCCCGCCGTCGCACAGAAGTACTACAACGATCCAATCTATGGTCCATTCTTGAAGGGTTTGGAGTACGCACATGCCACTTTCTTCGTGGATGAAACGGCGCAGAGGAAGGTCATGATGGACGCTGTCGACAAGGTGTGGTTGAAAGGTATATCTCCCGATAGAGCCTTCAGAGAAGCTGCAGAAGAGGAACAGAAGATTTTAGACAATTTCTGGAAATCTGTGGGTAAATAGTCTTTGGGCGCAGCTTTAGCTGCGCCCTTTTGAGGTGAAATTATGAAGTTGCGACACAAAAAGGTGCTCACAGCGTATTTGTTTTTATCGATTCCTCTTTTTTTCTTCGTGTTCATACGTTTCTATCCGATGATGTACTCGTTTTACATAAGTTTCACCGATTGGAACATAATATCGCCGATCAAGAAATTCGTCGGCTTTTCGAACTATATAAAGATATTTCAAGATCCAGTCTTCAAGATCAGTCTTTTCAACACTCTGAAATACGTCCTCTTGGGTGTGCCGAGCGTTATAGCTCTCTCACTTTGTCTGGCACTCCTGCTCAACAACATAACGAAGTTTCAAAGTCTGTATCGTCTCGTGTACGTCATGCCCTACATAACACCGCTCGTCGCAACGAGCTGGGTCTGGCGATGGATGTACCAAAGGCCCCCTACGGGTGTCATAAACAACTTTCTCAACATGTTGGGACTACCGACGAGGAACTTTTTACTCAGTACGAGTGAAGCTTTACCATCGATCGTGGCGACGACCGTTTGGGTTGAGCTTGGATACTGCATCGTGATCTTCCTTGCGGGTCTGCAGAACATACCTAAGGAATATCTTGAGGCTGCGAAAGTTGATGGTGCAAACAGAACGCAGTTACTCTTCAAAATAACCATTCCCCTGTTGAATCCAGTCATCGTTTTTTTGTCGGTGATGGAAACGATAATCTTCCTGAGGATCTTCACACAAGTTTACAACATGACGGACCAGGGTGCCGGTGGTCCACTCAATTCGACGAAGCCTTTGGTCCTTTACATATACCAAAAAGCTTTCAAATCGTTCGATATGGGGACTGCGGCTGCGGCAACCGTTGTGCTGTTTTTGATCATCCTCACGATAACGGTGATACAGCTCAAGGTCCTCAACAGGAAAGTTCAGTACTGAGGAGGTTTCTCTGGTGACGCGGAGTGATAGATACGTCAAGATCTTAAGTTATAGTGTTCTAACAGTACTCAGCATCGTAATGGTGTTTCCATTTGTTTGGATGGTGCTCTCATCGCTGAAGCCTTTCAGGGAGATATACAGGCCTTACTTGATTCCCAGAAACCCAACGTTGAACAACTACAAACAAATCTTGGGCTCTTCCCTCTTTCCGAGATGGTTTCTGAACAGTCTCATAGTGGCTCTTTCAACCACTTTCTCCGTCTTATTCTTCGATTCTCTGGTCGGCTACACCTTGGCCAAATTTCGTTTCCCTGGGAGGAACTTGATCTTCATCTTCATACTCAGCACGCTCATGATACCGACCGAGATGCTCGTGATACCTTGGTACGTGATGTCTTCGAGGTTCGGTTGGATAGACACGTACTGGGGCGTCATGTTTCCAGGTATGATAACGGCCTTCGGGATCTTTTTGATGAAACAGTTCATGGAAACGATTCCCGATGATCTGTTGGACGCTGCGAGGATCGATGGAGTGACCGAGTTCGGCATATACTACAGGATAGCGCTTCCACTGGTCAGGCCAGCTTTGGCCTCACTCGCGATCTTGAATTTCATCGGTAACTGGAACGCGTTCTTGTGGCCGTTGATAGTCTCTTCTAAGCCCAGGATGTACACCCTCCCAGTCGGACTGGCCTATTTTTCGAGTGAGAACTTGATGAGATGGGAAATGATAATGACCGGTGCGACGATTTCAACGATTCCCCTGATCATCGCCTTTCTCATCTTCCAAAAACAGATCATCAGAGGGATCATGTTGTCTGGATTGAAGGGGTGATCCCACCGTGAGGTTGATAGATTCGCACGTGCACTTTCCACTCAAGTTCATGTCACAGCAAACCGAAGATCCGTGGGTCAGAAGAGAAAAAGAGAAATGGTTGAAAGCGTGGAACTTTCCAGAACCGGTTCAAATAGACGATTTCGACGAGCTGTCCGAGCTCTGGTATGAACAAGCCGTGCAGTTCAACTTGGAGAAGATAGTATTCGTGACTGCGGGAGGAAACGAAAATTCTCTGAAACTCCTTCAAAAGCATCCAGACAAATTCGTCGTCTACGCCCATCACGATCCAACTTCGAACGATGCTGCAGAGGAGCTTGAAAAGCGCCTCGAACAAGGTTTCAAAGGATACAAAATATTGGGTCCAACCGTGAACGTACCTCTGAACGATCCATCTTTGTATCCAGTCTGGGAAGTTGCAGACCGCTACGAGATACCCGTGCTCATCCACTTCGGCATCATGGGAGCTGCTGGAGGCATCGCGTACCATGTGAACATCAACCCGTTGATCATTCACGACGTGGCGAAACGGTTCAAGAAGATAAAGTTCATCGTGCCTCACTTCGGTTGTGGCTATGTCTTTGAAACGCTCAACCTCTGTTGGGCCTGTTCGAACGTGTACGTCGATACGAGTGGTTCCAACCAGTGGATGAGATGGATGCCTTACGAACTCAACTTGGAGATGCTCTTCAGAAAGTACAGGGAAACCATCGGACCTGAACGGATCATATTCGGCACGGATTCGAGTTGGTTCCCCCGAGGCTTTTGCAAAGCTTATTTAGATGAACAAGTGAGGGCCATGATCAACGTTGGTTACAGCGATGATGAGATCGATCGAGTTCTCTACAAGAACATCTCCGAGATGATAGGGTGATGAAGATGCGATTTTCGAAGACATACAAACGGATCGTTTTAGACAGCTCTTTCAAAAATTGGCAAAAACTTTCGAAATATTACATGTGGCTGAACAAGGCCCACCTTCTGATGTTGTATAAAACGGGGATCGTGCCAAAGGGAATCTGTTCTGAGATAGCGGAAGGTTTGCGGAGGATCGAAAATGAAAGGATCGAAGATGAACTTCCTGAAGGAATAGAAGATTTTGTCTTTCTGATCGAAAATAAACTATCGAAGATCGTGGGTATAGAGAAGGCTGGATTCCTTCACACCGCGAGGAGCAGGAACGACATCGACGCTACCGTGTTCAGAATGTGTGTGCGTGATGCTTTGATGGGCTTATCTCACCATGTGATAGATGCGCTCATTGCGATCGTTCAAAAAGCGAAGACGAACCTGAACACAATTTTGTTGTTGTACACACACGGTCAACCTGCACAAGTTTCGACCTTGGCCCACTTTTTGCTGGCCTTCGGTTTCGATGTTGCCGATACTCTGGATATCCTCGTCGATTGTCTTTCGATAGTTAACACTTGTCCCATGGGATCTTGTGCGATAACCACGACAGGTTTTCCCATAGACAGGGTGATGGTGAGCGATTATCTTGGCTTTTCAGAACCCATCGAGAATTCTTACAGGGCCATCGTGACTTCCCATTGGGTGAGTTTGCCTTCGAGTTGTTTGAAAATTTTGATGAACGATCTGACGAGGTTCGTCCAAGAAATCGTTCCCAAATCTTCATGCGAAGTCGGTATATTCCAATTTCCAGACGATTTAGTACAAGTGAGCAGTATCATGCCACAAAAGAGAAACCCAGTGGTTTTAGAACACATCCGTTTGAGAGCCGGCACCGCGCATGGAATCTTCGATGCGGTTGAAAAAGTTTTTCTGAATACACCCTATCAGGATATCAACGAGAACGGAGATCACGTTCTCTTCGAATTTCTGAGGGCAGTTCGAATGGCTGAGGAAGTCTTGCTTTTGTTCAGAGAAGTTGTCCAAAGGATCTCCGTTGACCAAGAGAGAGTCAAAGAACTTTCCAGGAAAACGGGGGCGACCACGACGGAGTTGGCTGACGAATTGGTGCGGACCTTCGGTATCAGTTTTCGTCAAGCTCACACGATCGTTTCTCAGTACGTGTCATCTGGTATGAAATACGATGTTTTATGCGAGACTTTCGAAAAAATCTGTGGCAGAAAATTGTCTCTCTCAGAAGAACAGATCGAGAGAATACTTTCACCGGAACATTTCGTGGAGGTACGAAAAGTGTTAGGTGGACCACACGAAAGATCAGTGAACGAGGCCATCGAAAGGTTAGAAGGATTTGTGAGATCGATAAAAGAGAGAACAGAAACACTCGAAATAAAGACTAAGAATTCCTTGGCGAAATTAGAAGCAGATTTTCGACAACTATGATGTTCATTTTTTGATCCTCGCTTTCACAAATTCACCCTACAAGATTTATACTGAAAAAGGGGCGTGGTGCGCCCCTTTCTATCACCTATTCAACCCTTCAAAACTTGAACTTTCTCACCTGCTCCACCAAACTCTCTGCTATCGAACTCAATTCCTCTGACATGCTGCTCACACTCTGCGACGCGTTCGCTTGCTCCTTCACCGCCTTCGTCATCTCTTCTACCTGACCAGCTATCGTGCCTATCGACTTTGTTGCTGCGTCCATTGTCGAATGAGGGAAGTCAATGTGAGAAATAATCGCTGAAATCCTTCACATCTATCTCGGCTTGGTTCAATATTTTCCTAATGATTCCTATTCCGAGTGTTTCGTTACTATGAACTGGTACCACGACCGTTGTTCCTTTCGCATTTTTCAATACATGGTGGCTTCCGTGCACACGTACCACGAAGAACCCCATCTTTTGAAGAAATTCAATCATATCCTTACCGCTAACTCTCGGAACTTTCGGGCTCATATCTTCACTCTCTGCACACCCACGAACTCTGTTGAGACTTCTTTTTCTTCAACACTGAGGTAAGCTTCTATCGCCTCTTTCATCCTTTCGATGAGTTCATCGATCGTCCTTGCCTGTGTGAAACATCCGGCCAGTTCTACAACAGAACCAACGTACCAACCATCTTCGTCTTTCTCTATGATCACAGTGAACTCCCTCATTCGACTCCTCCCCGATATATTTTAAATTTTAAAGGGGCGCGGTGCGCCCCTTCTGTATTCGTTCAACCCTTCAAAACTTGAACTTTCTCACCTGTTCCACCAAACTCTCTGCTATCGAACTCAATTCCTCTGACATGCTGCTCACACCCTGGCTCGCGTTCGCCTGCTCTTTCACCGCCTTCGTCATCTCTTCTATCTGGTGTGCTA
>ERZ1669248.58-NODE-58-length-73666-cov-5.404056_pt1 | contig 73666 bp, 71 predicted proteins | sample MGYA00579296_ERZ1669248 | MGnify/ENA primary metagenome ERZ1669248 (study PRJEB41166, sample SAMN08046057) | hot springs metagenome | biome: hot spring; feature: neutral hot spring; material: thermophilic sediment; isolation source: thermophilic sediment from...
TCCATAAACATTTGGAAACTTTACTCCCCAAAGGAGAGGAGTCTCATACCCATAGCAACAACCATTAAGAAAACATCCAATTCTACCTATAGCACTTCCTATAGCAACAGCAGGGGCTAATATGTCTAAAAACTTCCAATAATCAATCTTATACCTTTTCAAATAAAGCAAAACTACAACTAATGCTACAAGGAACCCTCCAAAAAATATTAATCCGCCATCCCATAGATGCAAGATAGTGATAGGATTAGTTTTATAAGCATTCCAGTACTTAATTACATAGACCGCTCTTGCTCCTATTATGGAGGAGATTATGCTCCATACCGCCACATTGAGCACATGATCTGGATCAATATTCTCCCTTTTAGCCCATCTCATAGCAAGGAGTATACCGATGAGAAAACCAAGAGCCACAAATGTTCCCCATGAGTAAATAACAATTGGTCCTATTTTGTACTTCAAAAACTGGAATTGTGGAATTGTAAGTAATTTTGGATACATCTCTTCTCTCTACCTCCTTCTCACTTTATTAGTTTAAAAAATACTAATACCCCTCCTAAGCTAATAAAAAGGTCTGCCAAATTAAAAACAAAAAAGTTCCTCAGATGAATAAAGTCTATCACATATCCATAAAAAACTCTATCATATAAATTCCCAAGAAGTCCACCTAAAATAAAAGCAAGTCCTATAAATCCAAATTTTCTATACAAAAGAACAAGGACAATTAGAGCTAAAAAATTAAAGATTAAAATGATTTTTCGTGCAATATCAATTCCAAAAGCAACACCATAGTTATGAGTAAGGTAAAAATTCAAGAAAAAATCAATATTTAATCTGCTAAAGTAGCCTCTTTCTGCGAGCTCTTTAGTGATCCTGTCTAAGAGAAAAATCAAAAGAACTAACAAGTATTTCATAAGTAGTAAAGAAGAGCTATTTCCCCACAGTCAGGGAATTTTGGGCATTTAACACAGTCACTCCATACCTTAAAAGGTAATGTTCTTTTGTCTACTTCAACAAAACCAAGTTTTTTAAAATACTCTGGAATATAGGTTAAAGCAAGTACTCTTTTTAGGCCTAAAAATTTAGCTTCTCTCAAACATGTATCTACAAGCTTCTTCCCATATCCCCTACCTCTATACTCATCTTTTACAATGACCGACCTTACTTCACCCAAATCTTCCCATATAATATGCAGAGCGGATGTTCCAACTACCTTTCCATCAATAACAAGAATGTAAAAATCCCTAATATTTTCATAAAGATCACTTAAGGATCTGGGAAGAAGCAGACCTTTTTCTGCGAATTCGTTGATTATTTTATGAATCTCGGGTATGTCTTCTATCTTTGCTTTTCTTATCATACCTTTACCTCCGGTATAAAGGACTCAACAAATTCATTGGGATCAAAAGGCTTCAAATCATCCAACTCCTCACCAATGGTAACCAGCTTTACAGGTATATTAAATCTTTTTATCACGTTAAATATCACTCCTCCTTTAGCAGTTCCATCTAACTTAGTGAGTACAGCTCCTGTTAAGTTTACTGCATTATGAAAAATCTCTACCTGTCTTACCACATTTTGTCCTAAGGTAGCATCTATCACTACAAGATTCTCTGAGGGGGGATATCCTAAGGTTTTTTCCACTATTTTCTCTATCTTTTTAAGTTCCTCAACCAGATTACTTTTGGTATGCATTCTACCAGCAGTATCCACAAGAAGAACATCTTTATTTCTTGCCTTTGCAGCTTCAATAGCATTAAAAACCACTGCTCCAGGATCAGCACCCTCTTTTTGAGCTACAACATCTACTCCTACTCTCTCACCCCATCTTTTTATTTGATCAATAGCAGCAGCTCTAAAGGTGTCAGCAGCAGCTATAATAGGAAAATAGCCCAAGTTCTTAAGATAATATGCAAATTTACCCACAGTACTTGTCTTTCCTGTACCATTTACTCCTATGAAAATCACTACATTCAACCTATTATCATAAAGCCTTAGCTTATAGTCTAACCCATCCAATATACTTTTGAAGAAATCAAATAGAAAATCTCTAAGCTCTTGCATATCTGATATCTTTCTTTTCTTTATTTCGCCTATTATCTCATTAGTAAGTTCTATCCCTAAATCGCTCTGAATAAGTTCCATTTCAAGTTCATCTAAAAGTTCCGTATCAACTCTTGAAAATTTAAAAATATTTTGCAGTCTTTCTGCAAATCCTTTTATTTTTGGCAATCTATCCCAGAAACTCAATTTCATACCTCCTCTTTTACCTTCCAAGATAAAACTTGAGATGCTCCCTTTTCATTCAAAGTTACTCCATATATTATATCTGCATGCTGCATCAAGACAGGATTATGACTAATAAGAATGAACTGATTTCTATCACTAAGCTCCTTTATCTTCTTTCCCAAAATTTGAGCATTCTGATTATCTAAAGCCGCATCTATCTCGTCCCAAAAACAAAAGTTTACAGGAGCAAGTTCTACAGCCGATAAAAGGAGTACAATCCCTACTATACTCTTTTCACCACCTGAAAGCATCAACAAACTTTTCCAATTCTTTTTCTGAGAAGAAATTTTTAACTTTACTTCTGAATCAAGGACCTCCTTCTCATTTTCAATTAACAAATCAAACTCCGCATTTGGAAAGAATAATTTCCAATTGTTTTTAGCCCTATCTCTGAATGAACTAAAAGCGTTTAAAAATCTTCTTTCTGCTTCTTCCCTTGTATCTTTTATAATCTTTTTTAATGAATTAATAGAACCTTCAATATCTTCTATCTGGAAAAGAAGAGATTTATATTTTGACTCCTCTTCTTTCAACTTAGTCTCAGCAAGGAAATTTATTGGACCCAAAGATTCCATCTCTTGAATTATTTCTGATTCCAATTTCTTTAATTCCTCTTCAGAAAGATTTATCTTCACATCTAATCCATCTTTATAGTTTTTATCATACTCCATTTCTAATTCTTTGATCCTTTCTTGTAAATCTCTTTTTCTCTCCTCAAGAATCACAAGTTCTTCTCTCAATTTTTGCCATTCTCTCTCAAGCCTTTTTATCTCGTTCTTAATTCTTTCCCCTTCTTCAAGAAATTTTTTATTTTCAATTACAAAATTTTCTTTCTCACTATTTATTTTCTCATATTCATCTTTGCACTCATCCAAAGCCTTCTCCAACAAAATTAGTTCATCTCTAACTCTCTTCTCTTCTTCTTCTAAATCTTCTAATCTTTCTTTTAAGCCATTAAGATTTTCCTTAACTAATGTTAAATCTTTTTCAACCTCAATTTTTCTAATTCTCTTTTCGTCATAACTTTTCCTGAGATTTTCAACTTCCAACTTTTCTTTCTCAATTTCCTTGAGTAGGGAATCAAATTCTCTTAAGACAATCCTTCCCTCTTTAAGATAATCCTCATATAAATTAATTTTCTTTTCAAGTTCCACAAGAGCCTTCTCTTTTTCATTTATTTTATTTTCTATTCTTAACATTAAACTTTCTAACTTTTGCTTTAGCTTCCTATTTTTCTCAATGCTAATTCCTAATTCTTCTATATCCCTCTTTAAAAAGTTATTTGCCTCAGTATAATCTCTTATTTTCTCCTCAGCATCAAGGATCGCTCTCTCCGTATTAAGAGCCACTTCAACTCCAAACCTAACTCCTCCACTTATAGTCCCTGAAGGATGAAATACCTCCCCTTGAACAGTAACAATCCTCCAGCCTTCCCAAAGAAGATTCTTATAATTTGAGGCTGTCTGAAAATCTGTAAAGATTAATACATTCCCTAACACATTTTTGATTAATCTATCATATTTGGGATCATATTCAATCACATCTATGGCTCTTACAACATTAGAAATTTCTTGAGGGATTTCTCTTATTCTTTCATCTCTACATAAGGTAAGAGGTCTAAAAGTGGCCCAGCCAAGTTTTCTCTCTTTTAAATAGCCTATCAATTCTCTTGCAGTATTTTCATCGTCAACAACGATGTCGTATATAGTATTCCCCAAAAAGTTATATAGAGCCACCATGTATTCCTTAGGTATATTTATGAGATTTTTTAAGATATCATGAATTTTGTCCTTTTTATATACTAACAGTTCTCTAACTCCACGGGGAAGATTCTCAAGAGTGGCTTCTTTTAACTCGGCAAGAATATTGTTGAGCTTTAGTATCTCTATTCTATTCTTTTCATAAGTATCTTCTTTCTTTTTCAAAATCTTACTTTCCTCTAAAAGTTTACTTTCTATCTCTTCCCTATACCTTTCTAAAGTCTCAAGTTTCTTCCTATATTTAACAATAAAGTTTTCCAATTTCTCCTTTACGAACTTTAATTCTTCAATATCTGGCTGATCTTTCAAAACCTCAAAGGATTTTACTTTATCCTCTATCTTTCCTTTTTTTATAATAAGATCTTGAAGATAATCTTCCTTCTTCTTAAGCTCTATCTCAATTTTTGAAAACTCATCATGATTAAAATCCTGAAAAAGATTTCCAATCTCTTCTTCTCTCTTTTTTAATTCCAAGATTTTATCTTTTAAAAGAATTTTTTCCTTCTCAATATTCTTTAGATTCTCAACAAGAATTTTTTTCTTTTCAACATAGATGTTCTCCCTTAGGCTAAGGTCGTATATTCTTTGATCTATGCTCTTTAAAACTTCTTCCAAGCTTGATACCTTTTCCACTAATTTTTCATACCCTTTATTAAGATTTTCTCTTTTAGCTAAATTTTCAGAGATTAATTCGTTCAGTTCCAAAAGTCTTTTTTCAGCTTTTTCTTTTTCTATTAAGTACTTCTCAATATTTTCCTTTATCTTTCTCAAATTAATAAAAGCTAAAGTTTTTCTCACATCTTCCAACTTATTTTTCAATTCATTATATCTTTCAGCAATTCTTACCTCCGCCCTTAACTCCTCAATTACCCCTAAAAGCTCTTTTCGTTTTTCCTCCAGCTCTTGCCATTTGCTTTCGATTACTTCTAATTTAAGCAACAACTCTTTCACCTTTTCATGATATCCAGAAATACCTGCAATATTTTCTATCAATTCTCTTATTCTTCCATTTTCCTTTAAAATTAACTCGTCGATCTCTCCCTGACCTAAAAAAACAAAACTATACTTACCAAGCCCAAAATTATTAAGGAAAAACTGTACATCTTTTAACCTAACCCCTTTACCATTTAGATAATACTCGCTATCCTCATCCCTATACAGCTTCCTACTAATAAAATAATCTTCGTTGAAAATATTTAGACAGAGTTCTACTTTTGCATAGTTAGCCTTAGAATAAAACCTATTTCCTCCAAATATAATCTCGTCAGTTTTTTCTGCCCTTAGCGCCTTTATTCTTTGCTCACCAAGCACCCACCGAATAGCATCCAGTATATTACTCTTACCACTCCCATTAGGACCTGTAATAACAGTGAATTTCTGAGAAAAAGGAATTTTATTATTTCCAATAAAAGATTTAAAATTAGTAAGTTCTAAACTCTTAAGATAGATCATTTTTTATCTTCTCCAAAGCTTTTTGGGCTGCCTTAATTTCTGCTTCTCTTTTATTTTTTCCTTCTCCTTCTGATATCTTCTCATCATCAATCCATAATTCCACATAAAAGGTCTTGTCATGTTCAGGTCCTACTTCTCGAGACACGATATATTGAGGCTTTTTACCCTCTTTTTGAAGATAAGTCTGTAAAAGATTTTTCCAGTCAACCTCCATCTCTATACTTTCTATCTCTTCTTTAAAAATTTCCTCCACAAAATTTTTGGTATACTCATATCCTTTATCCAAATAGAGAGCTCCAATAAAAGCCTCAAAAAGATCACTTAGAATCGAAATTTTATCTCTTCCACCTTGTTTTTCTTCTCCTACCCCTAACAAAATCAATTCTCCAAGATCAAGGCTTTTTGCCTTTTTATATAGAGTCTCTTCTTTCACAAGATAAATTCTCTTTTGAGTTAAAAATCCCTCTGATGCCTCTCTATATCTTTGAAATAGAATTTCGGTAATTATCATATTTAAAACTGCGTCTCCAAGAAACTCAAGCCTTTGATTATCCTGTTTGAAATTAGGATTTTCATGCTTAAAAGAAGGGTGAGTCAAGGCCTCTATTAATAAGTCTTTGTCATTAAAAGAAACCCTAGTTTTCTCCTTTACTCTTTCTACTATATCTTCTACTTTTACATTTCTTATATTCCTGTCTCTCATCCTTCATACTTCTTAAATATAAGCGTAGCGTTTTGTCCTCCAAAACCAAAGGAGTTTTTTAAAGCATATTTTATATCCCATTTACGTGCTACATTAGGTACATAATCTAAATCACATTCTGGATCTTTCTCCTCATAATTTATAGTAGGATGAATTATACCCTCATATATGGACAACACTGTAGCTATAGACTCTACAGAAGCTGCTGCTCCAAGGAGATGTCCAACCATAGATTTGGTTGAGCTTACAGGGATTTTATATGCATACTCTCCAAAAACCTTCTTTATAGCAAGAGTCTCAATTTTATCATTTAATTTTGTAGAAGTCCCATGAGCATTTATATAATTAATATCTTCTGGATTTATACCTGCATCTTTAATCGCTCTTTTCATAGACAAAACTGCACCATTCCCCTCGGGATCTGGAGCAGTAATATGATATGCATCATCCGACGCACCAAAACCAACTATTTCTGCATAAATTCTTGCACCTCTATTTATAGCATGATTAAGTTCCTCAAGAATAAGAATTCCTGCTCCCTCTCCCATGACAAAGCCATCTCTCTTTGCATCAAAAGGTCTGCTTGCCTTTTCTGGCTCATCGTTTCGAGTAGATAAAGCTTGAAGAGCACAAAAACCAGCAATTCCCATTGGAGTTATGGAAGCTTCGCTTCCTCCAACAATAGCAAAATCCGCTTCTCCTGTAGAGACTAATCTATAGCCAATACCAATAGCATGAGCAGAAGAGGCGCAAGCAGAAACAGGAGAATAATTAGGCCCCTTAAATCCAAAGAAGATAGAAATATTTCCAGAGGCTATATTTATGATAACCATAGGTATTAGAAAAGGACTAATCCTATTTGGTCCCTTTTCAAATAAGGATCTAAATTGATTCTCTAAGGTCTCAAAACCACCTATTCCAGATGTAACAATAACAGCAGTATTTTCCTTCTCCTCTTCTGTAGGATTCCATCCTGAGTCTTCAAGAGCAAGCCTTGTAGCAGCAATAGCAAATTGGGAAAATCTATCAAGTCTTCTTGCTTCTCTTTTATCTATGAACTCCTCAGGGTTAAAATCTTTTACTTCACCTGCAATTTTTGTAGGAAAATCATCAGTTGGGAATTTTGAGATAAAAGAAATTCCTGATTTCCCTTTCTTAATATTCTCCCAAAAAACATCTTTTCCAATTCCAACAGGAGAAATAACACCTAAACCTGTAATCGCAACTCTTCTCCTCATTAAACGAAATACCCCCTTTAAAAATAAGGGTACTGGATTTTTACCAGTACCCTTTTACGAATATTATAGCCTCTTTTCTATATACCTTACTACATCACCCACAGTCTTAAAATTTTCAGCTTCTTCATCTTGCACATCAATACCAAACTCTTCTTCTAATGCCATTATTAGCTCTACTGCATCCAAAGAGTCGGCTCCTAAATCTTCTTGAATATTTGAGTCCATAGTAACAAGATTCTCATCTACTCTAAGTTGATCCACAATTATTTTTTTGACTTTTTCAAAAATGGTGCTCTCATCCATTTATCCCTTCACCTCCTTCCTATGTTAACTTTATAGAAAATACTAAATAGAAAGTCCTCCGTCAATACTTAAAACTACTCCAGTTATATACCCTGCCTCATCGGATGCAAGAAACTTTACAGCACTTGCCACATCTTTAGGATCTCCAAATCTTCCCATAGGTATTTCTTCCAGGGCTTTTTTCTTCATCTCCTCAGACAAAACCTCAGTCATATCTGTCAAAATAAATCCTGGTGCAACCGCATTTACTGTTATCCCTCTTGAAGCAACCTCCTTTGCCACAGCCTTTGTAAAGCCTATTATACCTGCCTTAGCAGCAGCATAATTTGCTTGACCTATATTCCCTCTCAAACCTATTACTGATGAAATATTTATTATTCTACCGTATCTTTGTTTCAACATGATCTTCACTGCCGACCTTGTACAGTAAAAAACACCTTTCAAATTTGTATTTATCACCTGATCCCACTCTTCACTCTTCATTCTTATTAGTAAATTGTCTCTTGTTATTCCTGCATTGTTAACTAATATATCTAACCTTCCCCATTTTTCAAGTACAAAATTGAACATCTTATCAACTTCTTCTTCTATACTAACGTCAGCTTTAAATACCTCTCCCTCACCACCTATCTTCTTTACTTCCTCTAAAGTCTCCATAGCTGCTTTTTCATTACCCTTATAGTTTATTAAAACTTTTGCCCCCTCTTTTGCAAAAGAGAGCACAATAGCCCTTCCTATTCCTCTACTACCTCCTGTAACTAAAGCTACTCTATCTTTCAACATATTATAACTCCCCCCTTATTTTCTCAAGATCCTCTACCTTTTCTACGCCTAAAACTTTTACATTGAAATCTATCTTTTTTATCAATCCCTGAAGAACTTTTCCAGGACCAACCTCTATAAAAATCCTCTCTCCCAAGTCAGTAAGCTTATTAATGGCATCTATCCATCTTACTGAAGATGTAAATTGTTTAACAAGTATTTCTTTTGCTTCTTCTTTACTCTTAACCACGTCACCAGTAGTGCTACTTACAATATAAGTTTTAGGATCACTAAATTCTATGTTTTCTAAATAACTTTTAAAAATTTCTTCAGCTTCTCTCATTAATGGTGAATGAAAAGGACCACTCACAGAAAGAGGCACAACCTTTTTTACCTTATTCTTCATCTTCGAATACCATATCTCAAAGGCTTCTTTTTTCCCAGACAATACCAACTGTGATGGTGCATTATAATTCGCAGCCCATAAAGGTATCTCTTCTTTTTGCAATTCCATAAGACTCTCTTCTATCTCACTTAAATCTCCTATTACCGCCCACATTCCCCCATCTACTCTCTCAGCCACACTGTTCATAACCTCAGCTCTCTTTTTTATAAGCTTTAATCCAGTTTCAAAATTAAAAACCTTACCTGCATAAAATGCAGAATACTCTCCTAAACTATGGCCAACTAAATATTTAGGAATTACACCATTTTCCATAAGATAATCAGATAAAATTGCACTAACAATAAAAATCCCTGGCTGAGATATTCTTGTATCTCTCAAAACATCCTCAGGACCCTCTTGTACTTTTTTAATAAAATCTTCTCCTACTACCTCTTTAACTCTTTCAAAGTAATCTTTAAATTCTTCCTTATCTAAAAATTCTGAGAACATACCTACATATTGAGAACCTTGTCCTGGAAAAACAAATACACTCATAACCTCACCCTCAATAAAATTTAAATTTCCTTCCACCTCATTACGGCTGAACCCCAGGATAATCCAGCTCCAAAACCTACCAACGCTACAATATCCCCATCTTTTAATTTTTTCTCCTTTATTAGCTCCTCCAAAGCAAGAGGAATAGAAGCGGTAGAAGTATTTCCATATTTTTGTAGATTAATAGCCACCTTATCAAGGGGTATACCTAATCTTTCTGCACCAGCTTCAATTATTCTTATATTTGCTTGATGAGGAACAAGCCAATTAAGATCTTTTGAACTCAAACCTGCTTTTGATAGCGCTTCCTCAGTAACCTCACCTATTACTCTTACAGAAAATTTAAATACTTCTCTTCCATTCATTTTTATATAATGAAGCTTATTCTTAAGTACCTCTTCAGAACAAGGATATTTAGCACAACCCCCAGGAATAGCTAAAAGATCTGCTCCAGACCCATCTAAATGAAGACTCCAAGAAAGTAAACCATAATTATCTCCGACCTCTCTTAAAATTACTGCTCCCGCACCATCTCCAAAAAGAACACATGTGTTTCTATCTTCCCAATCAATAAAACGTGAAAGGACTTCTGTACCTATCACTAATACAGTTTTTACATCTCCCGTTCTTATGAATTGAGCACCAGTTATTACCGAAGATACAAACCCTGTGCATGCACTCAAGAGATCAAACCCACCAGCATTTTTTGCTCCTATTTTGTTCTGAATTATAGCAGCCATAGAAGGAAAAACCATTTCAAGTGAGGCAGAAGTTACAATAATCAAATCTATTTCCTCTGGTGATATCTTTGCCATTTCTATAGCTTTTAACGCTGCTTCTGCTCCTAAATCTGAAGGAGTTGTCTTATTATCTGCAATTCGCCTTTCTTTTATTCCCGTCCTTGTTGTGATCCATTCATCAGATGTATCTACCATTTTTTCAAGGTCAAAATTAGTTAAAACACGAGAGGGAACTGCCGTCCCAATTCCTATTATCCCTACACCCATTTTCAAATCTCCTTAAAAAATTATTCTTCCTTTTCTGACTTTACAGCTATAACTTCCCTTCCCTCATAATACCCGCAAAAGGGGCATACCCTATGAGGTCTAATTTTCTTATGACAGTGAGGACACTCTACAAGAGCCACGCCACTAAGTTTATACCTTACCCATCTTCTATCTCTTCTTGTAGTTGAAAGTTTTTTCTTTGGAAGTCCCATTACCTATTTCCCTCCTTTTTATCCATAAACTTCATTAATGGCTCCCACCTAGGGTCAACTTGTATCTTCTTTGAGCACTCGCATTCACCTAAATTTAAATCTTGACCACAAACAGGACACAAACCTTTACAATCGGGACGGCAGAGAGGCTTAACTGGAATATTCAATCTTATAATATCTTCCACCAAGGGATCTAAAAATAAACTTTCTTTTTCAAGAACAAACTTAAAATCCTCATCTTTAAGTTCTATAATTTCTCCAGGGCTAATATTTCTTTGTATAGGAATATCCCATAAATATATCTCCTGAATCTTTGCCTCAAGCTCATAAGGAAATTCTCTTAAACACCTACTACATACAAGTTTAATTTTTGTTTTTAAAGACCCTTTTATTAAAACCTCTTTTCCCAAATTCACTAATTTTAGCTTTACATGTACAGGTTCTATAAAAGAAATATCTTCACAATGGGGAATAAAATCCTCCTCAAAATGAAAAACCTTTCCTACTTCTGAATGTAAATCAGCAAGATAAATTTCCACTATATCACCTTCTTAATTATTTTTTCACCTACTACTCTTACTGTTTCCCTTGCAATCATTAATTCCTCATTGGTAGGTATAACCCAAACTTCCACCTTAGAATCAGGAGCACTAATTCTTAACTCCTCTCCTTTAACTTTATTCTTCTCAGGATCAAGCTTTATACCAAGATGCTCTAAACCACTACATATTAAACTTCTCTCCAAAGGTCCCCTTTCTCCAACGCCTGCTGTAAACACTAGCACGTCAAGTCCACCAAGAATTGCATAATAGGCACCAATATACTTCTTTACCCTATAAGCAAAAACTTTTAAGGCCAATTCAGCCCTCTTATTGCCTTTTTCAGCCGCCTCACCCACATCCCTAAAATCACTACTTACTCCGGATATTCCTAAAATACCACTTTTCTTATTTAAAATTTCATCCATCTGTTTTGGAGTTAAATTTTCTTTTTCCATTAACAAAATAGGGATAGCAGGATCAATGTCTCCACATCTCGTTCCCATTACAAGTCCTTCTAACGGGGTATATCCCATGCTGGTATCAATAGATTTACCATTTTTAATAGCAGTTATACTTGCTCCATTTCCCAAGTGACAAGAGATAATTTTTAGCTCTTCCACAGGTCTTCCTATTAGTTCTGCTACTCTTCTTGATACATAGTAATGCGAAGTACCATGAAAACCATATCTTCTTATCTTATATTTTTCATACCACTCATAAGGTAAAGCATAAATATATGCTTCTTCAGGCATGGTTTGGTGAAAAGATGTATCAAATACAAGAACCTGTGGGACCCCTGGCATCAATTCTGAACATGCATCAACTCCTTGAAGATTATAAGGATTATGCAAAGGTGCCAAATCAAGTATCCCTTTAAAGATACTATATACTTCATCATTCACAAGAACAGACTCTACAAATTTATCCCCTCCATGTACTACTCTATGCCCTACCGCATCAATCTCATTTAAAGATTGTAAAACCCCATTGTTCTTGTCTACTAATAATTTGAAAATTTCTTCAATAGCTTTTTTATGAGTAGGTAAAGGAATTTCGAAAACTTTTTTCGCCTCTGAACCCCTTTGATAAACTATCCTTGAGCCTTCAAGCCCTATCCTTTCTGCAAGCCCCTTCGCTAACACACTCTCATTCTTCATGTCAAAAACCTGATATTTAACTGATGAACTTCCACAGTTCAAAACAAGTACCTTCATAGCTACCTCCTTTTCTACCTTGAAATTCTCCACGTAATTATACTATGGTGATATTTTTTTAACAATATTTGGAAGAGTTTTTAATAATTTATTAAATTTTACGTATATGCACTACCGGTATATTGTTTTTTCTAAATATCTCGTTTACAAAAGTAAGATCCTCGGTCTCTAATCTAAGAACTAAATAACCATAATCTTCCGTGTCTTCCGCTGGAAAAGTAGCCATACTCATTATGTTTATATTCTCCTTAGCTATAAGGCTTACAATATGAGCTATCTCGCCAGGAGTATTTTTTATTCTTAAAGTATATCTTAACCCCTTCTTACCATTACCAAGCATCTCAATGAACGCTCTAAAAATATCACTTTCAGTTATTATACCTACCACCTCATCATTTTCAATAACCGGCAAAGCACTTATCTTGTTATTTCTCATAATTAAAGCTGCTTCCTCGATAGGAGCATCAGCATCAACAGTAATAGGATTAGGGGTCATGGCATCTTTTACTTTCAACTTCTCTAATAAATAATTTATTTCAAAAATACTTAAAGAAGTAGCCTGAGAGGGAGAGACTGATCTTAAATCCCTCTCGGTAACAATTCCCACAAGCTTCCCCTTCTCCATCACAAGCAGTCTTCTCACTTGAGAATCCTGCATAATCTTCCATGCTTCCAAAATAGATGTCTCTGGAGAAACACTTATAGGATTTTTTGTCATTCTCATTCTAACAAGCATTTTAAATCAACCTCCTAAATAGGCCTTCTTAACAGCCTCATTATTGGCAACTTCCTGAGTAGTCCCAGAAAGCACTATTTTTCCGGTCTCCATTACATAAACCCTATGGGCTATGGAAAAGGCCATATTAGCGTTTTGTTCAACCAAAAGCAAAGTTCTTTTTTCTTCATTTATCTTCTTTAAAACAGAAAAGATTTCCTGAACAAGGAGAGGAGCAAGTCCCATGGAAGGTTCATCAAGAAGAAGAAGTCTTGCATTGGACATTAACGCCCTCCCTATTGCAAGCATTTGTTGTTCTCCACCACTTAGTGTTCCGGCAAGCTGTTTTTCCCTTTCCTTAAGTCTTGGGAATAAAGAATAAACAAAATCAAGATTATTTTTGATTATATTCTTGTCCTTTATTAGAAACGCTCCCATCTCCAAATTTTCCCTAACAGTCATATTAGGAAAAACTCTTCTTCCCTCAGGAACATGAGCTATTCCAAGAGAAGCTACTCTATGAGTAGGAACCTTAGTTAGATTTATTTCATAAAAGAAAATATCTCCTTTAACAATAGGCGTAAGGCGGAATATGGACCTTAAAGTAGTGGTCTTTCCCGCTCCATTTGCTCCTACAAGAGCTACCACTTCTCCTTCGTTTACATCAATATTTATACCTTGAAGAGCCTTTATTCCACCATAATAAACATGAAGATCTCTAATGGATAACACCTTTTACCTCCTTACCTAAATAAGCTTCAATCACTCGAGGATCATTTCTTACTTTTTCTGGATTTCCCTCTGCTATTTTCATTCCAAAATCAAGTACAATAATCCTTTTACAGATATTCATGACTACTTCCATATGGTGCTCTATTAATAAGACTGTTAAATCAAATTTGTCTCTAATAGTTGCTATCAAATCCACAAGCTCTAAAGATTCGTTTAGGTTCATTCCTGCTGCAGGCTCGTCTAAGAGAAGAAGAGTAGGATTTGTAGCCAATGCTCTTGCAATCTCAAGTTTTCTTTGCTCACCATAGGGTAAATTTTCTGCAGTATCATTCTTTCTCCTATACAATCCAAAAAACTCCAGGATTTCTTCTGCCCTTTCTTTTTGAAGACTTTCTTCTACGCTATATCTTTTGTTTTGTAAAATAGCATCCAGCATATGAGCATTGTATACTTTATGCATAGCTATCATGACATTTTCCATAACCGAAAGTTTCTTAAACAATCTCGGATTTTGGAAGGTTCTTGCTATACCTAACCTAGTAATTTGATAAGGTTTAAGTCCCACTATATTTTTTCCATTAAATATTATCTCCCCTTTTAAAGGAAGATAAAAGCCAGTGATTAAATTAAAAACCGTAGTTTTCCCTGCCCCATTAGGACCTATTATTCCTAAGATCTCATTCTTATGGAGTTCAAAAGATAAGTCTGAAACTGCCATTAATCCTCCAAAAGCACAAGAAAGATTTTTTACTTCAAGGATTTTCATCTTACATTCCCTATCCTTTTATTTAATTTTCTCACAATACTACCCAATGATATTTCCTTATTCCCCATGAGACCTGTGGGTCTAATAAGCATTAAAACAATCAAAGTCAAAGAATAAATAATTAACCTTAAGCTTGAAAATCCTCTTAAAGCTTCAGGAAGTACTGTTAAAACAAAAGCTCCTATAATAGAGCCTGTTAAACTTCCAAGTCCCCCAAGAACTATCATAAGCAAAATTTCAACTGATCTCATAAAGGTGAAACTTGCAGGATGAAGAAGCATTAAATAATGTCCAAAAAGACCCCCTGCTACACCAGCAAAAAATGCTCCAATGGAAAAGGCAAGAACCTTATAATAAGTTGTATTTACTCCCATAGCCTCGGATGCGGTTTCATCTTCCCTAATAGATATTATGGCACGACCATGAGATGAATTTATCATCCTGTATAAAACAATAAAACAAATAAAAGCCCAGAACATCACCCAAACGCTATTAGTGAGCTGAGGAATGCCAGGAAAACCTCTAGCACCTCCCACTACATCCATATTGTAAATTATTACCCTTATTATTTCTCCAAATCCTAAGGTTGCAATGGCAAGATAATCTCCTTTTAACCTCAAAGTAGGAATACCAATTATAATTCCTAATAATGCTGAGAAAAGTCCTCCTGCAATAAGAAAAATAAAAAAGGCTATATTTTTACTAATACTTTCAGGCATAAAACTTAAAAGTTTTATAATCTTGTCTCCATGATAAATGGTCAAAGCAGCTGATAAATATCCACCTGCAGCCATAAAACCTGCATGTCCTATAGAAAATTGCCCCGTAAAACCATTAATAAGGTTCAAACTCATAGCAAGGATAGAGTTAATTCCCCAAAAAATGAGAATTTGATAAAAATAAGGATTAAGCCCTTGGCTAAGCCTTGCAAGGACTAATAAAATTATAAGAGCAATTAAAGTAAGAATATTCCTTTTCATTATACCTTTTCCCTCATATATTTTCCTAATATTCCCGTAGGCTTAATTAAAAGAATGATTATCAGTATTACAAAGGCAACTGCATCCCTTATAGTGGAGGATATAAAACCCGATACCAAAACTTCAGCAATTCCCATTATAAATCCTCCCAACATAGCTCCTGGGATAATTCCAATACCACCTAAAACAGCAGCTACAAAAGCTTTTAAACCAGGCATAACTCCCATATAAGGCTCAATCTTATTAAAGTACATCCCTACTAGAACACCACCTGCTGCAGCAAGAGCAGAGCCCAAAGCAAAAGTGAAACTTATAACATTATCTATATTTACACCAAGCATCTGTGCCATTTCTTTATCTTGAGAAACTGCCCTCATGGCTCTACCAATTTTTGTCTTATTCACAATAAATTGTAAAAACAGCATGAGTAAGATCGAAACAGAAAGAATAATTATTTGCTTGTTAGTAATTATAAGTTCACCTATAAAATAAATTTCGGTAGGAATTTTTTGAGGAAAAGCTCGAGGAGTTGCTCCAACCAAAAGAACCATTATATTTTCAAGAAAAAAAGATACTCCTATTGCAGTTATCAAAAGAGAAATTCTTGGAGCATTTCTTAAAGGCTTGTAAGCTAATTTCTCAACTAAGATACCAATAACTGCAGTAAGCAACATGGCCACTATTAAGCCGAACGCAAAAGGCATATTCCAGCTTCCAAGAGCAAAAAATCCAATAAAAGCTCCAAGCATGTATATATCCCCATGGGCAAAATTTATCAGCCTTAGTATCCCATATACCATAGTGTAACCCAAAGCTATTAGGGCATATATACTACCCAAAGATATTCCATTTATAATCTGCTGTAATATATTTTCAAGCATATTTTCCTATTTAGCCTTTCTAATCAAGATTAAATTATACATAAAAGGGGGGATATTTTCTATCCCCCCATACCTTATTAAGGTTTTACAGTGGTATAGTAGACTACCTTTCCACCCTTAATTTGAAGTATAAATGCGCTCTTTATAGCATTTCTGTTAGCATCAAAGGTCATACTTCCAGTTACCCCTCTAAAGGTCTTCATAGAAGCCAAAGCTTCTTTTATCTTTACAGGATCAGTTGTTCCTGCTTTCTTAATACCCTCTAATAAGAACTTCATAGCATCATATTTAAGAGCTGCAAGAGCATCAGGAGCCATTCCATATTTCTTTGTATAGTTCTTCACAAAAGTTTGAACCAAAAGATCTTTTGCGTCTGGAGTGAAGTGGTTTGTATAGAAACACCCTTCGGCTGCTTTTGCTGCTTGTTTCAAAAGTTCTGGAGAATCCCAACCATCACCACCACCAAAAGGTACTGTAATACCAAGCTCTCTTGCCTGGTTTAAAATAGGAGCTACATCAGAATAGTATCCTGGAACAAAGACAAAATCAGGCTTTGAAGCTTTAATTTTAGTAAGCTGTGCCCTAAAATCAGTGTCTCCTTCAGAATAGGATTCGTCTGCTACAATTTTTCCTCCAAGAGCAACATATTTTTTCTTGAAAGAATCGGCAAGACCTTTACTATAATCGCTGGTTACAGCAGTAAGTACTGCAGCTGTTTTGGCTTTTAAGTTTTTATATACAAAATTAGCCATTACTTCACCTTGGAAATCATCTAAGAAGCATACCCTGAAAATAAAGTCTCCCACTTGGGTAACCTTCGGATTTGTAGCGGTACCTGTAACAAGCACCACTTTTGCACTTTGAGCTATGGGTCCAATGGTAAGAGCTTCGGAACTTGTAACACCACCAACAATAGCCACAACTTTGTCTCTCTCTATTAACTTCTTAGCTGCGTTTGCAGCCTCTTCAAGCTTATATTGATCATCTTCAATAATAAGCTCTATTTTGCTTCCTAATACTCCACCTCTTGCATTAGCTTCTTCTACAGCCATCTTAGCCCCATTAGCACAGGAAATTCCAAAGGTTGCAATTGGTCCTGTGATAGGAAAGATTCCCCCAATTTTAATTGTTCCTGCAGCTTGCAAAGGAAGAACAAAAAGGGCAAGAACTAAAAGTGCAATAACGAAAATTTTAACAAAACGCTTCATCTCTTCACCTCCCTAAAATTATATGTATTAATAAAAAACAGGGATGCTCCTCTCACAGAACATCCCTGTTCTTAGTAATTCAAGTATAACCACATTATGTAGTAATGTCAACTTAATTATCTATGGATAAATTCGATATATCATTCTTGGGAAAGGAATTGCCTCTCTTACATGTTTTAATCCACATATCCAAGCCACAGTTCTTTCAATCCCAAGCCCAAATCCCGAATGAGGAACACTTCCATATCTTCTCAAATCTAAATACCACTCAAAAACCTCTCTTGGTAAATTGTATTCTTCTAACTTTTTCTCTAAAAGTTTCAGATCATGTATCCTTTGGCTACCTCCAATTATTTCTCCATATCCTTCAGGAGCTAAAAGGTCATTATTCAGAACCTCATTGGGATTCTCTGGATCTGGTTGCATATAGAAAGGTTTTATTTTAGCAGGATAATGATGAATAAATACAGGCTTATCAAACTGATTTGATATTATGGTCTCTTCGTCACCTCCAAAATCATCTCCATATTCTATATCTTGTCCATTCCTCTTAAGAATCTCTATAGCTTCCCTATAAGTTATCCTTGGGAAAGGAGGCACAACCTTTTCAAGAGGTTTTGTATCTCTCTCTAAAATCTCTAATTCTCTTTTTCTCTTTTCCAAAACCCTCTGGACTATATAGCTTACTAATTCCTCTTGAAGTTTCATATTATCTTGCCAATCCCAAAAAGCCATCTCAGGTTCAACCATCCAAAACTCTGTCAAATGCCTTCTGGTTTTCGACTTCTCAGCTCTAAAAGCAGGACCAAAACAGTACACCTTCCCAAAAGCCATACAAGCTGCTTCCATATATAATTGTCCACTTTGAGAAAGATATGCCTTCCCAAGATCAAAATAATCTAGAGAAAAGAGAGTAGTTGTACCTTCACAGGAAGAAGGGGTAAGTATGGGAGCATCAATCAGAACAAATCCTTTCTCGTCCAAAAAATCTCTAATAGCTTTAACTACTTCACTTCTTATTCTTAAAATGGCATTTTGTTTACGAGATCTAATCCAAAGATGTCTCCTCTCAAGAAGGAAATCTACAGAGTGGTCCTTTTTCTGTATAGGATAATCTTCAGAATAAGAAACTATATTAACTCTTTTAAGTAGTAATTCGTATCCTCCCGGAGCTCTAGGCTCTCTCCTCAAATCTCCAACCACAATAAGTGAGGATTCAATAGGTATTTTCTCAAAACTATCCAACTCCTCTTCGGTGAAATTATCCAAAGTAGCTACTCCTTGAATATATCCTGTACCATCTCTTATTATAAGAAATACAATTTTGCCACTAGATCTTTTGTTAAAAAGCCAACCTCTTATCTCAACTTCTCCTTCTTGGATCCTTGGTATATCTTCGATATAAACCCAAGAAGCTGCCATAGCTTCATCCTCCTATCTTTTTTTAATTAAATCAAAGGCTCTTTTTTCAGCCTCAAACATGATCTTTTCCTCATCAAGAATCTTTAGCTCCCTCTTTTCCATCAAAACTTTTCCATCCACAATTACCGTATCCACATCTGAAGATAAAGCAGAATAAACCAGGTGAGAAATTAGATTATGCCTTGGATAAAAATGAGGTTTATTAATATTCACAAGAATCAAATCTGCCTTATATCCCTCCTTAATAATTCCAGAATTCTCAAAACCTAAAATCTCCATTCCATTTTTAGTAGCCATATTTAAGGCTTCTTTAGCAGGAATACAAACAGGATCCTTTTCTACTCCCTTATGTAACGTAGCTACTAATCTTATCTCTTCCCATAGATCCAAGTTATTATTACTTGCAGGCCCATCAGTACCAAGACCTATTTTTACCCTTTTTTCTACCATCTTTTTCACAGGAGCAACTCCCGATGCAAGTTTTAAATTACTTTGAGGATTATGAGCCACACCTACCCCTTTTTCAGAAAGTATCTCTATTTCTTCATCATCTACAAAGACACAATGGGCTGCAAGAACAGGAACATTAAAAAGTCCAATTCTATCCATAAGTCTTACTGGAGTCAGACCATAAATGTTTTTGATATTTTCTACCTCCAAGTATGTCTCTGAAAGATGAGTATGAATACTCAAATTCATCTCCACAGCTTTGTTTATGACCTTCTCTAAAAAAGAAGGTGGACAAGTATAAGGAGCATGAGGTGCAAGCATAACCTTAATTCTTCCATTTTCAGCATTGTGCCAATTTTGAGCAAAATTTACCCCTCTATTTAATATCTCATTCTCATTCCCAGAGACTCCTATCATACCCACTGACAAAGAAGCTTTTACACCACTTTCACTTACTGCTTTTGCCACTTCATCCATAAAGAAATACATATCAGCAAAAGCAATAGTTCCCCCTTTAATCATCTCACATATTCCTAAAAGACTTCCCCAATAAACATCCTCGGCCGTTAATTTCGCCTCTTGAGGCCAGATTTTTTCTTCAAGCCACTCCTTAAGGGGAAGATCGTCAGCAAATCCTCTAAAAAGAGTCATGGCAAGGTGAGTGTGAGTATTAACAAGTCCAGGCAAAGCTATTTTATTTTTTCCTTCAATCACGTAATCTATTTTCTCAAAATTTTTATCTTCTGAGATTTCTTTTATAATATCATTTTCAATAAGAATATTTTTATTATTAAGAATATCACCCTCTTGGAAAACACTAACATTCTCAATCAAGATTCTCATAATTTAAGTTCCTCCTTTAATTTCTGAATATTCTCCTTGAAGGGAGGATAAATCACACCTTTATCAGTAACAATGCCGGAAATTAGTTCTGCGGGAGTAACATCAAAGGCAGGATTTAAAGCCGAAATCCCTTCTGGGGTTATTCTTTTATTAACAAAGGAGAGTACTTCTTCTTGTTCTCTTTCTTCAATAGGTATTTCACTACCAGCTTCAAGATTAAAATCAAAGGTAGAAATAGGCGCAGCCACATAGAATGGAATATTGTGATATTTAGCAAGAATAGCGAAAGAATAAGTGCCTATCTTATTTGCCACATCGCCTCTTAAGGTAATCCTATCAGCACCTACAATTACCAAATCTACAATCTTTTTAGAAAAGACATATCCTACCATATTATCAGTTATCATGGTAGCTGGAATATTTTCCTTAGCAAGCTCCCAACCTGTAAGTCTTGCTCCCTGAAGAAGAGGTCTTGTCTCAGTGAAATACACATGAGATATCTTTCCTCTCTTCCATCCTTCCTTAATAATTCCAAGAGCAGTTCCAGGACCAATTGTTGCAAGACTCCCTGTATTACAATGGGTAAGAACCTTTACACCATCTGGTAGTATTTCAGCTCCAAAATTTGATATTGCTATGGATTTCTCTCTTTCTTCATTCTCTATTTTTTTAGCTTCTTCAAGAAGCAAAATTTTTAATTCCGATGGAGATAAGTTTTTATTAGAATTGACCACCTTTGCCATTCTTTCAATAGCAAAGAAAAGATTTACCGCAGTAGGTCTTGATACTGCAAACTCTCCTATAACTTCGTGAACATAGTCAGCAAGATTCGAACCCGTATACTTTATAGCAGCTAAAGTGATACCATAAGCAGCTGCAACTCCAATAGCTGGTGCCCCTCTAATCTTCATCTTTTTAATTGCATCTATTACCTGTTGATACTTGAAACAAAGAATATAATCTTCTTTCCAAGGAAGTTTTGTCTGATCTAAAATGTATAAGATATTATTCTTCCATTCAATTGGATTCATAACAATCCCTTCTCCCTATACTCCTTTAGTGCATTCTTACAAATACAATTTCTCTCCTTAGGAATCTTAGGGATCACTGCTGCAAATAATTTTCTTACTTTTTCAATATTTTGTGTCATAACCTCAAGAACCTCACTGTGAGTTAAAGGATTAGGAGATATACCGGCCGCATAATTAGTCACTAAGGATACAGATGCATAACAGATTTCAAGTTCTCTTGCAAGAATAACCTCGGGCACATTGGTCATACCCACCACGTCTCCGAAGAAAGAATACATTTTAATCTCTGCTGGAGTCTCAAAGCGAGGTCCCTCGGTACATACATAAGTCCCAAAGGGATGAGCCTTTATTCCTATTTCCTTAGATGTCTCATATAAAATATTTCTTAATTCAGGACAATAAGGATTAGTAAAATCTATATGAATTACTTTACCATCATCACCGTTATAAAAAGTATGATCTCTATTCTTAGTAAAGTCAATAAACTGATCAAGAATTACTAAATCCCCTGGAACTAAATTAAGCTTTAAACTCCCCACAGCAGTAGTTGACAGTATTCTTTCCACCCCAAGGCTTTTTAAAGCCCACATATTCGCCTTATAGTTTATTCTATGAGGTGGAACTGTATGTCCTGCCCCATGTCTTGCAAGAAATCCTACTTCTTCTCCCTGATATATCCCTTTTAAAAGCTTTACCTCCCCATAGGGAGTAGAAACCTTAATCTCTTCAGGATTTTCCAAAAATTTTGGATCATAAACACCCGTTCCTCCAATTATTGCAATTCTCATAGGAAATTCCTCCCAACTACATTTTAAAATTGATCCTAAACAAAGAAAAAATATAGTCAATAAAATCATAAATTAGATCCATCAATGTGGTGCCCCTACTTCCTCTTGTAAGGATACTATAGAAGTAGGATGCAGTATCGTAGGTTGCCTTATTTATCTGTTTTTGGGTAACTTTGGAAACATCCTTAAACTGGTCTCCCTCTAAATAAGCTTTTTCTATAGCTTTATAAAAGCGATTCGCATTAAATATACTATCTAAAATATGCCTTGTAGGATACTTAATAAAGGTCAAATCAGAAGTAATTTTAGGATTTATCACCTCGGCATCTTTTTCGTACTTGCTATGAAACTGATCTTCCTTTTTACTTGAATCGGTATGAAGAGGCTGATTTAAATCAGCAATATAATGGGATAGAACTCCAAGCTGAAAAGCAATAAGTCTCCAAGGCTTCCTTTCCTGAATTAGACTAATAATCTCATAATACTTTTCTCTCACCTTTTCAGGACCTCTACCCTTATTCCCATGAACATGGAATATATGATTATCAAAATCTCTATATACTTTATCTGGAGCTACGCTACCCTCAAGAAGCTCATCTAAATATGGCACAAGTTTTCGTTGATATTCTTTTGGCAAAGAATAAAGAGCCTCCTTGACAATTTTTTGATGAGTCTTGGCAGACCATCCAAATATAGGATTTAAAAATAAAATAAAAATAATTAAAAAACTTAAAAAAACTGTCTTTCGGATTGTTAATTTCCCTCTCATAACATTAGTTATTTTATCATAAATTTTCAATTTTCTACCTTATTATCCCTTCTATATAGGATTTAAATTCCCTTTTAAAACGATCCTCAGAAAATCTTTTAGCATTCTCCATAATTTTATCCCTTTGAAAATTATCCCTCTCTTTTAAAAATCTCAAAACAGCCTTTTTTAGACTTTCTACATTTTGTTCCTCAAAGAGTATCCCTGTTTCTCCATCAATTACTGTCTCCTTAGCACCACCTCTATTATAGGCTATTACAGGAGTACCACATGCTTGAGCCTCCACAGGTACGATACCAAAATCTTCCTCAGAGGCAAAGATTAAAGCTTGAGCCTTTGCAAGATACTCCTTTACCACATCATCCTCTTGCCAACCCAAAATTTTTATATTTTCCTTTGCCATCTTTTTAATCTTCCCCATTTCTTCCCCATCACCAATCACTACAAGAGGAAGATTTAGCTCGTTAAAAGTTTCTACCACTAAATCTACTTTTTTATATGGAACAAGACGAGAAAGCACCATAAAATAATCCTCTTTCTTATAAGAAGGAAGAAACCTTTCCACATCCACAGGAGGATATATTACTACAGAATCCCTTCTATATATTTTCCTTATTCTATTTGCTACGTTTTGAGAATTGGCAACAAAATAATCTACCCTATTAGCACTTGAAACATCCCATATTCTTAGATAATGAAGAATAGGCTTCACAAATATACCCTTAATACCATTTTCTAATTTATGTTCCTTTAAGTACGGAAAATATAGATCCCAAATATATCTCATGGGAGTATGACAATAACAAATGTGGATCTGATAAGATTTCGTTAATACTCCTTTTGCTACACAATGACTACTAGAGATAACAAGATCATATTTAGACAAATCAAATTGCTCAATAGCTAAGGGCATAAGAGGTAAATAGTAAGAATATTTTGTTTTTGCAAAAGGAAGTCCACTAATAAAGGAAGAATAAACCTTATTATTTATCCCTAATTTTCTGAGGGTATCCTTTAAATAAACAAGAGTATAAACATCAGCATCAGGAAAAAGCTCTAAAATTGCCTTTAATACCTTCTCAGCACCACCTATATTAACGATCCAATCATGGACAACTGCAACTCTCATAAGACATCTATTCCTCTATAGGAAATAAAATAGCCCTTACAGGAGAGCCCTCTCCACCCTTAATCTTTAAGGGAAGAGCCATCATGAAATACCTTCCCTCTTTTATTTCTAAAAGATTCAAACCTTCTATAATCCCTATTTCTTTACCTAAAAGTATCCTATGCACTTCTCTGCCCTCATCTCCTCTTGGACCTATAGATAAATAGTCTATTCCTATGGTCTTTACATTCTTGTCCGCAAGATATCTCGCAGCCTCAAGTGACAAACCAACATAATCATCGTGGAAAATGTTCTCTTTTAAAAGTAAAGAATTTTTTGTTTTAAAAAGAATAATGTCTCCCTCTTCAATAGGCAAAGTCTCAATATCTTGTAAGAGAATCTTATTAGGATTTTTTATTTCAAAGACCTTAGCAAAACCATAGAATCTGGATATATCAATATTTTCAAGAGTTTTGCCATGGTCAAGAAAATGGTAAGGCGTATCTATATGGGTTCCTGTGTGAGACCCTAAAGTTATCTTTGAAAGATTTGCATTCTTACCTTCCGATATTTTTGCTACCCATTCCCTTTGAAATTTAGGATCATTGGGCCAAAAAAGCATATCCTCATGAATTAAAAGACTCACATCTATGGGCTTATCCCAAAAAATTTTCATTTCAAAATCCTCCCTGCTAAGATATAGTCATACTATAATCATAGCAAAAATTATGGTATTATTAAAATATGCTTCTTCCTATAGATTCCTTAGGAATAATACTTACATATAAGTGCTCATCAAGATGTAGACATTGTTTATATGCTTCAGGTCCCGAGTGGACGGACTTTATAAGTAGAGAATACTTAGACTCGCTACTCAATGGAACTAAGAAAATATGGAAGGACTATACTCCTCCCCCCGATAAAAATATACTATTCCATGGTATTCATTTTGCAGGAGGAGAGCCCTTCTTAAATTTCCCTCTCCTACTTTATGCAGTAAAAAAAGCAAAAGAACTTGGTTTATACATAGGTTATGTGGAAACCAATGCCAGCTGGTGTATAAACAAAGAAGATGTATATGAAAAATTCTCCCTTCTAAAATCATCAGGCCTTCCTAAAATATTTATAAGCTGTTCTCCCTTTCACGCAGAGAAAATTCCATTAAAGAGAACTCTTCTTGCTATAGAAACTGCCTTAGAAGTATTTGGCCCTAAAAACGTTATTGTATATATGGAGCACTTTTTAGGAGAGATTGCAAAAATTGATATTGAAAACTCTATACCATTAGAAAAATGGATAGAAATTTATGGGGAGAAAATGGCTGGGTATATCTTTTGGGAAGGCTATGCGTTAATTCCAGGAGGAAGATCAGGCTTCTACTTAGGACATTTATTTAAAAAATATTCGGCAGAAGTTTTTAGGGAAGAAAATTGCAGATTTGAAATCTTAGAATCTCAACATGCTCATTTTGATCTCTATGGAAACTATATTCCATATTTTTGTGGAGGATTATCTTTAGGCAAAATAGAAGACCTAGAAGAATTCTATGAAAACTTTGACTTGGAAAAACTTCCTTTTGTAAAAATCTTAGTAGAAGAAGGTCCCTATGGACTTATGAAATATGCAGAAAAATTTGGATTTAAAAAATCACAAGAGGGATATGTAGGCAAATGTCACTTATGTGTAGATGTAAGAAGATATATAAATGAAATCTTCCCCTTCTCTCAAGAGCTAAATCCAAAGAATTTTTATAAATATCTTATTTAGGGAGGGAATGAACTTTTATGAATTGGCTTGAGATATTTAAAGAAAAAGGAGCATTTTTAGAGGGGCATTTTTTGCTTTCATCAGGACTTCACAGTCCAAACTATCTTCAGTGTGCTCTTATTCTTCAATATCCTGACCTTTCTGAAAAAATTGCCAAAGAAATTGCTGAAAAAATTCCAAAGGACTTACAGATAGATGTAGTAGTAGGACCTGCTCTTGGAGGAATAATTGTTGCTTATGAGCTTGCAAGGGCATTAAAAGTGAGAGGAATTTTTGCAGAAAGAGAAGAAGGAAAGATGAAATTAAGAAGAGGATTTACCATAAATCCTGGAGAAAAAGTCCTTATATGCGAGGATGTGGTAACTACAGGAGGATCTGCATTAGAAGTAGCAAACCTAATAAAAGAACACAAAGGAGACGTAGTAGCCTTCGCATGCATTGTAGATAGGAGTGGTGGTAAAAACATATTTGATAAACCTTTATACTCCTTAATTCAATTAAAGCTTGATACCTACAAGCCTGAAGAATGTCCATTATGTAAAGAGGAAATTCCATTAGTAAAGCCAGGAAGCAGGAACCTAAAATGAATTTATAAAGTTCCTGCTTCCTCAAGCCTTTTAACCACAAAGTCCTTTGGTAAGGAAACCAAGAAATGTCCTGCTCTTGGTCCTGAAGTTTGGTTTAAAAAAGCCAAATATATTAATTGGAAAGCTCTTTTTCCTTCTATATTATGTTCTTGAGCTAAGGTATATATGAAATTTTGAAGTTCTTCTCCTTGCCAATCTTTTTCTTTTATGTTCTCTGCTAAGTCTTTTAAGAATTCTTTTTCCTTTGGAGAAAAGGTTTTTACAATCTCTGGAGTTTCTTCCTGGAGTTTAAATTTTACTTGAGATGGGGCAAATTTTTCAAGCCAATTTTTTACATACTCTACTCTCTTTAATATTTCATCAAATTTATTAAGCTCTTTTTCATAACCACTTCTTATAAGCATTTCCTTAAGAAGCTCATTATTTCCTAAGGAAATTTGAGTCAAGGTAATTATATGTCTCAAAGGTACCTGAGGTCCAGGCTCTTTTGGTACCTCTTTAACCTGTGAGAGCTCATAAACCCTTGCAAGCTCAGCCCATTCTTCTTCTGTACCTTCTAATCTATAATATATTCTTTCTAATCTTTCATAATCCTCTGCCAAGAGAATATATCCATTTACTGGATCAAAATCTATATGTTTATCAGGCTTATATCTCAAAATTAAATATCTTACCCAGGATGGGGGAAGAATCTCTAATATTTCATTAATAGGTATGGCAATACCTTTTGAACTTGACATTGCACCTTTTCCTTTTAAATATATCCATTCATATATAAAAGGATAAGGAGGCTCATACCCAAATATCTCCTTAGTAATTACTTTACCTGTGTCATAAGATCCGCCAGTAGTAGCATGATCTTTACCAAAAGGTTCAACAGTAACTCCAAATATCTTCCATCTTCCAGGCCAGTCTAATCTCCAAGGAAGTTTCGCTTCTCCTTTACTATAGTCTGCAATTCCCGTATGTCCACATTTACATTGATATTCTACCTGATGCTTTTTTACGTCAAAAGAGACTATACTTGTAGTGGTCAATCTTCCGCACTTTTCGCACTTAGGAAGAAGGGGAACAAAGTTTTTCTCCAGATTTCTTCCTGCAATTTCATTGAGGATTTGAGTTATCTTCTCGTTATTCTGTAAAGTTAAATCAATGATCTCTGTATAAAGTCCGTTTTTATAGCTTTCATGAGCCTTTATAACTTTGGGCTCTATTCCTAAAATTTTGATTGCTTCCAAGAAGGGCTCTAAAAAGTGTTCAGCATAGTTTTCATGACATCCCTCGGGATCTGGTATTTCAGAGATGGGCTTTCCCACATGTTCAGCATAAGAATCAGGAAGAAAAGGATATACTTTTCTTAAAGGATCAAAAGTATCAGCAATATAAATAAATTCTACTTCTGAGCCTTTATCTTGCAAGGCTCTATAAAGAGCATCACCAGTAAGGATCTCCCTCAGGTTCCCAAGATGAATGGGACCTGAGGGAGTAATCCCTGTAGCTACCACGTTTTTTTTGCCTTTAAGACGGATTATCTCTTCTGCGGCTAAATCAGCCCAATGAGGAACCTTCTCTACCATACAGAATACTTCCCTTCGGCAAGCTCGTTACAGAATTTCTCAATATTAGCCAACTCTTGATCAATTATATCTTCTACTGGTTTTGCCACATCATATATTGAAGTTCCATTTTCTAAGATTAATTGAGCTGTAGCAATTTTAGGTTGATCAATGGGTTTTCCAATTTGGCTACATAGCCACACATAGACCTCTTTAATACCTGGTACCTTTTGATAGATCTCATTGGCAATCTTATGAGTAAGAATGTTATAGATCTTTCCAACATGGCTTACAGGGTTCTTTCCAGCTGCAGCTTCTGTCCCCATTGGACGATTTAATGCAATAACACCATTTACCCTATTTCCTCTTCCTACCTGTCCTGAATCTGCATCTTCCGCTGAAGTTCCAAGCACACTTACATAAATACCGTCCATGCCTCTTTCTGGATCATCCAAGGTATTGATATCAATAGTGATATTTTCAAAATTCTGAGCTTTCTCACTTACAAAATCTTCCACAATACTCTTGATAACTTCTTTCTTTTCAAAATAATCTTTAACGCTGGTTACATATCTATCGATAAGGGGCATTGCTATAGTCAATTGCAAATTCTTCTTTTGTCTAAATGCCATTATTTTAATATCTTCTCCTACCTCTGGATGAATAGCCTTAAACTCTTTTGAGTTTAAATATCTTTCAAGTTCTAATACGATCTTTTCTGTAGAAGTTAAAGGCGCATATCCTACAGCTGCTGAGGTATCATTGGCAGGAAGCAATCCCTTTCTTCTTCTGAAAATATCTGTAAGTTCTGGAGAACCTGGATAAAGTTCTACCTGAAATTTTACATGTTTATCTGGATCGACAAATCTCAGGTTTTTTCTAAACCATTCCTTTGCTGTTTCAATAGCTATCTCCTCTACAGGTATCCTTATACCATCCACTTCAAAGGTTGCTCTGTCTCCTATGACAAGAAGCATCGGCTTTTTAACTTCGCCGCCTACTCCAAGTTTTCTTTCCACCTCTCCAGCTACAAGCAAACTCTTATCAATATTATGATGTAAAATATTTCCTACACGCTTTATATACTCCTGTGATAAATTTACAGATATCTGGTCCATAATAGCATCACAAATGGAGTCAGGATGTCCTATTCCTTTTCTTTCTACAAGTTCCACACCATGTTCTTCTACTGGCAAAGAATTTAGCTTCTCTACTACAATGTTTCTCATCTCTCCTATCCTCCTTCTTTTTTTTAATAAACAAGCAAAAAAATAATATCATAAGCTAATAAAGATTACAATAAATTAAGGAAAATTTTCAATAAAAAAAGGGAGAAGAATTTTATCTTCTCCCTTTTTTTAAAATAAATTTTAAATCAAAAATTTCCTTTTTTACTTTTTATTGGAATAATATTTATCAATGAAGTTAGAAAGCTTCCTATAATACTCTTTTAATAGTGGATAAAGTTCCCTATATAATCCATACATTTCCTCATACATCTTTGCCCTTTCTGAATTAGGCTCTTCTAAGCTCATCACTTTAACAACTCTATCACAAGCCTCTTCTACACTCTTATAGACACCCACACCAACACCTGCAAGAAGTGCTGCTCCATACGCAGCGCCTTCTGTTACATTTATAGTAGTTATAGGAGTATTAAATACATCTGCAAGAATTTGTCTCCACAATTTGCTTCTTGCACCACCTGCAATGGCTCTTATTTCCTTCATTTCTATCCCAAGATTCTTCATAAGTTCTAAGGAATCTCTAAGTCCAAAGGCTACTCCCTCAAGAACCGATCTCACAAAATAAGGCTTTTTATGTCTCAAACTGATCCCAGCAAATACACCTTTCGCGAGGGGATCTGCATGGGGAGTCCTTTCACCTGTAAGATATGGCAGAAAAATTAGACCCTCAGAGCCAGGAGGCACATTTTCTGCCTCCATAGTTAAAAATTCGTATGGATCTCTACCAGTCCACTTAGAGAGTTCTATTTCTACATCTCCAAAAGAATCTCTAAACCATCTGAAGGATCCACCTGCAGAAAGCATTACTCCCATAGTATGCCATTTACCAGGTACTGCATGACAGAAAGTGTGAAGTCTTCCCTCAGGATCCCCCTCAGGAGTATCCAAGTGAGCAAATATAACCCCTGAAGTTCCTAAGCTTACAAAAAGAATTCCACTTTTGACAATACCACTTCCTACTGCTTGAGAAGCATTATCACCACCACCGCCCACTACAGGAATCCCAGAAGGAAGACCTAATTCCTCAGCTACGCTGGGAAGTAAAGTACCAGTAATTTCTGGTGATTCATATACTTTTGGCATCCACTCTTCTGGAATTTCCAATAAATTTAACATCTCCTTTGACCATTTTCTGTTCTTTACATCAAAAAGCAAAGTTCCCGAGGAGTCAGAAACGTCAGAGGCATATTCTCCTGTTAATCTAAATCTTATATAATCCTTGGGAAGTAGTACTTTATGTACTTTAGAGTAATTTTCTGGCTCATTCTCTCTAAGCCATAATATTTTTGGTGCTGTAAATCCAGTAAGAGCAAGATTTAAAGTAAAGTCTAAAAGCCTCTTTACTCCCCCAACCCTCTCTACAATTTCATCGCATTGCTTAGCAGTCCTTTGATCATTCCACAATATTGCTCTCCTTATTACATTTCCTTTCTCATCCAAAAATACCGAACCATGCATCTGACCAGATAAGCCTATGCCTTTGATTAACTTAGGCGATACTCCTGTCTTATCTATTACGCTAACCACAGCCTCTTTTGTTGCCTTCCACCAATCTTCTGGCTCTTGTTCTGACCAGGATGGAAAAGGAGTATAAAGGGGATATTCTACAGTAGAACTTCCAATTACTCTACCATCATCATCAATAAGTAAAGCTTTAGTACCAGATGTACCAATATCAATTCCTAAAAGCAAATTATTCACCCCACTTCTCAATATGATTTTTTATTAGTTTATAAAAACGTTTTTCTATTTGTCAATATATTAAATTTTTAAAAATAGCTACGCAAAAGTTAGAGATTAGAGAAGATTAAAAAAAGTAGGGGAAAAAATAATCCCCCCCTCTTTTTTACTCCTTCTTAATAGCACTAAATGGACACACTTGGAAACAGATTCCGCACTTTGTACATTTAGATTGATCTATTACATAAGTTCCATCTTCATCTTTATAAATTGCTCCTACAGGACAGTTTCTAAAACATATGGAACATTTTCTGCATTCTTCTCTTATCACCTCATAATGGATTAATGCGGTACATACCTTAGCAGGACATTTTTTATCTCTAATATGGGCTAAATATTCATCTCTGAAATATTTAAGAGTAGTAAGTACAGGGTTCGGAGCCCCCTTACCAAGACCACATAGAGAAGTATTTCTTACCGTATAAGCAAGCTCCTCTAACTCTACTAAGTCTTCCTCTGTACCTTCACCTTTAGTAATCTTGTCAAGAATATCTAACATTCTCTTTGTACCCACCCTACAAGGTACACATTTTCCACAGGACTCATCCTGAGTGAAAGAAAGGAAGAACTTAGCTACATCCACCATACAATTATCTTCATCCATCACAATGAGACCACCAGAACCCATTATGGCTCCAAGAGCAGTTATAGATTCGTAGTCTATTGGAGTATCAAGATATTCTGCCGGAATACAGCCTCCCGCAGGACCTCCTATCTGCACCGCTTTAAATTTCTTACCCCCAGGAATTCCTCCACCAATATCATATACTACTTCCCTTAAGGTAATACCCATGGGAACCTCAATAAGACCAGTCATATTTATCTTTCCTGCAAGAGCAAAAACCTTTGTGCCTTTGCTTTTTTCTGTTCCAAAACTACTAAACCACTCTGCTCCGTTCAAAATTATTGGAGGGATATTTGCCCAAGTTTCCACGTTGTTAATAACAGTAGGCTTACCCCAAAGACCTGAATTAACAGGGAAAGGAGGTCTTGGTCTCGGCATTCCCCTCTTACCTTCAATAGAGGCAATTAAAGCTGTCTCTTCACCACATACAAAAGCCCCTGCTCCTATTCTTATTTCAATATCAAAAGAAAAATCAGTTCCAAGAATATTCTCTCCTAAAAGTCCGTAATTCCTTGCTTGTTCCAGTGCTGCTGTAAGCCTTTTGATAGCAAGAGGATACTCTGCTCTTATATAAACAAATCCCTTTTTAGCACCAATCGCGTATCCTCCAATTAACATTCCCTCAATTACCGAATGAGGATCTCCTTCCATAATACTTCTGTCCATGAAAGCTCCAGGGTCACCCTCATCGGCATTACAAACAATATATTTCTCTTCTCCCTTTGCTTTTCTTCCAAGCTCCCACTTTAAGCCTGTTGGAAACCCTGCTCCACCTCTACCTCTAAGGCCTGACTTCTTCACCTCTTCTATTACCTCTTCGGGCTTCATCTCTGTAAGAACCTTTGCAAGGGCAGAATAGCCATCTCTAGCTATATACTCTTCAATATTTAACGGATCAATAAAGCCCACATTTCTCAATGCTATTCTTACCTGATTTTTAAAGAAAGGTAATTCATTAATAGTAGGAATTGTTTTCTTTAATTCTGGCTCCTTAACAAGAAGTCTTTCTACTACTCTACCTTTAAGGAGATGCTCATGAACAATATCTTTGGCATCTTGAGGCTTTAATCTTATGTAAAAAGTACCTTCAGGATAAATAGCCATCACAGGACCTAAATCGCAGGTCCCAAAACAGCCCGTTTCAATTATCTTTACCTCATCGTAAATTCCCGCCTCTTTAAGCTCCCTTTCAAGGGCAGACTTAAAACTTTCCTCTCCTGCAGAAATACATGCTGCTCCTGCACATATTAAAATGTGCGCTCTCTCTGGCATCTTTAAACCTCCTTATCCTATGATGTGTTAATCTTATTCTGTAGAAAGTACGTCTTCAGTAACAATTTGTCCGTTAACAATATGCTGAGCAATAATCTTTCTTGCCTTTTCTGGGGTGACATGCTTATATAAAACCTTAGAGCTTCCTACTTTTTCTACTGATATTAAAGGCTCGTATTCGCAAAGACCAATACACCCAGCTTGGGTCACTACTACATTCTTTAAATTTCTCTTTTCTATTTCATCTAGGATTGCAAGTAAAGTTTCTCTTGCACCTGCAGCAATTCCACATGTCCCCATATGTACCACTATTTTGTCTTTACCCTCAGCACTCCTTGCCTCAAGGTCTGCCTGAGCTTTCTCTTTAATTTTTTTGAGGTCCTCAATAGTAAGTTTTTTACTCATTTTTACCAACCTCCCAAATTTTCATAAATATATTTTTTTAAAAAGGAGATAACTTCTAAACTATTTAAGGGAATACCATTTAATTCCCTTTTCAAATCTTCGGTAGAAAATTCAAAAATGTCTCCGTTCTTTTCAAATTTAAAGTTTAAATTTAAATCAGGGTTTGCTACTATAAGAGACAAAATGGTGCCTGAAATATCCCCCAAAGGAGGAAGATCAATGCAATCATAAGGAACTTCTGCAATAATTTCCGTTCCTTTCCCTACTTCTGATCTAACATTTAGATTTCCATTGCAACTTCTTACTACTTCCCAGAATAAAGGAATCCCTAAACCCACCTTTCTGGTTTTTCTTGTAGTAAAAAAGGGATTCTTTAATTCCTCCAAAACCTCAGGAGGAATTCCTTTTCCATCATCCTTTATCTTTAAAAACAATTTTTTATTTTCCAAATCCTTCTTCATCTCAATATAAATATTTCTAGCTCCAGCCTCTATAGAATTTTGCACCAAATCCAACAAATGAAGAGACAATTCTTTCATTGATGTTCTTTTCTGAAGTTCTCTATCAATTTTTTCAATTTATCAGGAGTAAGCTTTCCATATACTTCTTCGTCAATCATAAGAGCAGGAGCCATACTACAAGCACCAATACACCTTACAAGATCCAAAGAGAAATAACCATCTTCAGTTACTTTACCCTCTTTGAGTCCTATCTGCTCTAAAGCTGTTAATAGATCTGCTGCTCCTTTAACATAACAGGCAGTACCCATACAGAGTCTAATCACATGTTTACCTTGAGGCTCCAACCTAAAGAAGGAATAAAAAGTCACTACTCCATAGATCTCACTTAACGGGATCTTTAGTTTTTCAGATACCATCTCTAAAGCTTCTTTAGGAAGATAACCAAACTTTTCTTGAATTGCATGCAATATCATAATAAGTGAACCTTTAGTAGAGGAAAATTGATCTAAGATTTTTTCCAATTCTCTCTGGGCATAATCTGAAAACTTTAGCTCTACTGCCATAACTATACCTCCATTTCTTCTATTTTTATAATTTTATTTTTTAAGCTAAAGAAGACATCTTCAATTGTTAAACCCTCTACACCTATGAAAGTTCTTGGTTTTTTAATATCATCTAAATAGTGAGCATCAGAAGAAATTATAAAGTTATTTTTTTTTGATATTAAACCATAATTATCCCTCAAAAATTTCTCAATTTTTACTTCCTTCGATAATTCAAGTAAATCATAGTCTAAATTTTCTGGTATAAATCCCAAGTTAGAAAGCACACTAAAATTAGGTTTATCAATATGAGCAAGAATTATAAATCCATCAAACTTTCTTATTAACTTCGTCACTCCTTCTAAGGATAAATTTGTTGAGGTTAACAATAACCTTTCTTCAATTCTTTCTACCTCATCTTTTTCATTAACCACTACTTGAACTCCAAAAAGATTCTCATCATTCTTTTTATCAGGTAAATGATTCCAAATTTCTTTTTGAAACTCATACGCTGAACTGTAATTTTTAAACAATCCTAGTACATGAACTTCTTCTCTTGTTTGAATTTCCATTCCAGGAATAACTAAAATATCCATTTTCTCTCCCCAATAGGAAACTGCAGGGAAATTTTCTACCATGTGGTGATCAGTTATCCCTATTATTCCTAATCCAATTTCTTTTGCTTTTTCAACTATCTTTTTAGGGCTCATATTCCAGTCTCCACAAGGAGAAAGTATGGTATGAATATGAAGATCTACTCCAATCCAAGTCAAATATTTTTGTACTCCTCCTTTACCTTTTTCTTCATAACTGCAGATTCAATACCATGAGAATACAAAATCCCGCTTACTTCAAAAACTATTTTTTCAGTACTTACTAAAATTATCCCTTTCTCTTTCGCAAGATCAATAACATCTTTTGGCACTACTTTTCCTCTGCATACTATTATCATAGGAATGTCTAATATCTCAGCAGTTCTTACAATTTGTGAATTTGTAATACCAGTAATAAGTACCACATCTCTCTCTTCAGAAGTAACCATTGCAAGTACATCGCTCATAAGATCAGCAGCAAAAGCCCTTTTGATATCAATTTCATCAAGCTTTTCTTCACCTACTAAAGCTTTACCTTCAATCAATTCAACCAGTCTCCTACCTTTCATTGTATTCTCTTTACTCCTTTTATTCCAAGCTCATATAACTTCCCCACAATGTTAAAAGCGGTATCTTCAGTACGAGCAAGAATAATCTTTTCTTCTTTTGCCTTTTTTATAGTTTCCTCATCAGGTTTTTGACCAGAAACAAATATGATTGCTTTTATTCCTGCAAGGGTTGCAACAGCAATAGTATTTACATGTGTTTGTATAGTCACCCATACAGAATTCTCAGGAGCATTTGCCATTACAAAGGAAAGTAAATCACATACTATACCATTTTCTACCTCCCAATCTTCATCATAGGGAAAGATTAGCTCAAGCCCAAGTTTATTTATCAATTCACTGATCTTCATTCTCCTCTTCCCTCCGCTTTAAAATAACTGAAGAAGATCTCCTTGATAATTCTTCCATTTCCTTAGCCATCTCCCATAATTTCTCTTTTAAAAGAAAGATACAATCATATACCTGAGCATTACCTCTTACAATATCTTCTGCTAAAGATGCACAAGTGGGTGCCCCACAAGACCCACAATCAAGCCCAGGCAAAATCTGAAGGATTTTTTTCATCTCATCCATTTTCTTTAGAGCTTTATTAATATCTTCATCTAATTTCCATATAGGTCTTGGAGAAATAGGAGACATCCTTACTATTTTGGAAATATGTACTTCAGCAATATCTTTTAACAGATTCGTATTTTCAATTTTTTCTTTGTCTAAATTTTTATAAATAGAGTGCATTCTCTTCTTTGCCAGGTAATAATTTTCAGGATTTAAAACTCCTCCTACACATCCTTCTTCACAGGCTCTAAGTTCCAAAAACTTTATCTCTTGAATTTTATTTCTCTCCAAATCCTCCAATACCTTTACAACCTTCTCTATACCACCTACACTTATTGCTTCTTCTTCATTAAAAATCTGAGATTCTCCCCCTAAAGTTCCACAAAGAATACCCTTAGGATAAAACAATTTTAATATTTCTGATTTATTTTCTTGAAGTTCCTTTTTGACTCTCAAATAAATGTTATCTATGCCTATTACAAAATCTACTCCCTCTTCTTTATTCTCCTTTAAATAACTTGCAAGAGCAGGACAGGGAGTAATGTAAACCAAATTTAATTTCTCATTAGAATAATTTTTGCTCCAATACTCTCTTATAATTTGCCCCATAATCTCAATGGGAGACTTAAAAGGAGATAAATTAGGAATAAGAGTAGGAAAACGTACCTGAATCAGCTCAATTATTGCAGGACAATATGTGGAAATAAGAGGCAGATTATGGGAAGAATTAACATAATCTAATAAAGCATTTTCAAGGAGATAGATAGCATAAGTGGTATCCCATACTTCTTTTGCATTAGTAACTTTTCTGACAGCTTCCTGTATATCGCCAACAGAATATTTTGTGGAAAATTGAGAATAGAATTCAGGAGAGATAATAACTACTATATTATCAAGATAGGCAATACTATCAAGGGTATGAGTAAAACCAAAAGGAGCATGATATGGACAAACTCTAATACATTCTCCACAATCTATACAACGATAAGGAATTATCAAAGACTTACCATTTCTTACTCTCATTGCCTCTGTAGGACAATGCCTTATGCAGTGGATACATCCCCTACATCTTTGAAGATTTATAGCAACGGAATGAATATACTTTTCAGACATTCCTTTCCCTCTTTAAATAAATTCTTGAATGAACTGTGGTTCCTCTTCCCACTATAGAATCAATATGAAGCTCATCAGAGGAATTCTTTATATTAGGAAGTCCCATCCCTGCTCCAAATCCCATCTCCCTTATGTTGTCGGGAGCAGTAGAATAACCAGGTTGCATAGCCAATTCTATGTCAGGTATTCCTGGTCCTTCATCCTCAGCTACAATATCAATATACTCAGGGGTCACTTTTACCCTTAAAACTCCTCTATAAGCATGTATCACAATATTCATTTCTGCCTCGTAGGTTACTACCGCAACTTTTCTTATAATATCAGGACCTATTCCAAGCTGTTGAAGCACTTTTTTCACATTACTAGATGCCACTCCTGCTAAGGCAAAATCTCCACCCATTACTGGATATTCAAGAATAAGAACCGCTTCTTCTTTCTTTTCCTCCTTTATTCCCTCAATATCTTCAACATCTACAAGATTTAATACTATATCCTTTGTGCTCAATATTCCAAGAACCTTGCCTTTTTCGTCTACTACAGGAAATCTTCCAAATCTAAACCGCCTAAACTTTATTAACGCCTCATAAAGGTTATCGTCAGGCTTTAAACACTTAGGATCTCTCACCATATATTTCTCACAAGGAACATTTATATCACCTTTTGCGAGGGCATTAATTACATTTTCTACAGTCACAAGACCAATAAGATTTTCTAAATCATCAACAATAGGAATAGCATCAATTCTCTTAATTCTCATTATTTCTTGAATAGAACGCATATCCTGGTAAGGCCTAAGCCTTACAATGTCTGTATTCATAATATCTTTAACCTTTATCTTCTCAAGATATTCTTTGGGAATTTTCAAGAATCAACATCTACCTTCTTTCCTTTAAATCCAGCGGTGTACAATAATCCACAAGCCTCATACATAGGGTACTTGGTTGAGAGAAGAGGTAAATTAGACTTACGAGCAAGGTCAATAACATCCTTAGGAGGAATCTTTCCTCTTACAAATACTACACCCACCAGATCCAACATTTCTGCAGTTCTTACTACCTGTATAGTTATAAGTCCAGTCAAAAGTAATGCGCCCTCTTCTAACAAACATAGTGCATCACTCATGAGATCTGTAGCTCCAACAATAGAAATTTCTCTATTCAAATTTTCCTCTCCACACAAAACCTGAGCCTTTAAAATTTCTCTGACCTTTCCTAAAGTCATACTCTCTTCCTACATCTTTTTATTTTCCCATTTAATTTAAGCACAATAACAATATTATTGTCAATAAAACTTAAATGTGTTATAATTTTAAATTTTTATTAATTATACCTATGTGGGTAAACATTAATTGTTAAATTTTTCTCAATTTCTTGCAATTATATAATACCTTTATAAAATTATACCCTTAATAGGTATAAGGGAATAAAAATAAATGCTATAATTAAGATATGAGAGGAGTGAAAATTGGATTAGCCTTAGGAAGCGGTGGTGCAAAAGGTCTATCTCATATAGGAGTACTCAAAGTTTTAGAAGAATACAATATTGAAATTTCTTTTATTACTGGAAGTAGTATTGGTGCCTTAATTGGAGGACTATATGCTAAGGGGTATTCTTCTAAGGAATTAGAAAATTTAGCCAACAGTATTGCAGAAAATAAAGAGCAGTTTTACAAATTGTTTGATTTTTCAAAATCTCTTCAAGGAATAATTAAAGGGGATAAAATCTTAGAGTATTTAGACAACCTTTTAGAAGGGACTACTTTTGATAAGCTTAAGAAACCATTTATTCCTATTGCTGTAGATCTTATCATGGGAGAAAAAGTATATGTACAAGAGGGAAAAGTCTCAGAAGGAATAAGGGGTAGCATTTCTATTCCTGTAATCTTTCAGCCCTTTCCATGGAAAGATAAACTTCTAATAGATGGAGGTGTACTTTCTCCTCTTCCTGTGAAAGATTTAAAGAAACTTTACAAACCAGATATTGTAATTGCAGTAAGCCTTCACAAAAGATCTAAATGGGCACCAAAGAATAACATAAGTATTGACATTCCTTACAAGCCTAATACAATTACAGAGAAAATTACTTATACTTTATCTCAAACAAGCATCTTCAGGGAATTTCAAAAAAGGCTAAATCCTCTTCTAAATCCATCTCTTTTTGATGTTTTGATGCAGACCATAGACATAATGAACTACGAACTTGAAGAGGATAATAAAAAAGAAGCTGATATTGTGATAATACCAGAGGTTCAAAATTACGGTACTTTTGACTTTGATAAGGCAAAGGAATTAATAGAAAAAGGCGAAAGTGCAACAAAGGAAAAAATTCAAGAGATACTAAATCTTATAAAAAGGAAGAAAAAGAAGTTCATTTTCTTCTAAAGAATTTTTACAATCTCATCCAGAGAGAGTCTTGTCTTTGGTGCTGGATCTTCTGCTGGATATCCAAGGGTCATTAGTTGAATTATCTCTGCTTCCTCTGGTAAATTTAACACCTTTTTTACTTTATCTTGATAAAAAGATCCAATCCAACAAGTTCCAAGACCCTCTTCTACTGCCTGTAAATGGATATGAGTAAGAGCTATAGCCACATCAATATAATGAGCAGGAACCCCACATCTCATAATATAGTCTTTATCAATAACATAAGCCACAATTATGATAGGAGCTTGTAGCATAAAAGGCTGATGGGGAGAGGCTTCTTTGACTAATTCTTCCTTTACCTTTTTATCTTTGACTATTATGAATCTCCACTCTTGCCTATTTCTTGCAGAAGGAGCAAGCCTTGCAGCCTCAAGAATCCTTAAAAGCTTTTCTTCTTCTATTTCTCTATTCTGATATTTTCTTATACTCCTTCTCTTCTTTATAGCCTCAAAAACATCCATATCCTACCCCTCCTTATCCAACATTTTCCATCTTTCCCCCATCATTCTAAGCCTTCTAATTCTCTCTTCAATAGGAGGATGAGTGCTAAATAGCTTAGATACCGCATTACTACTTAGAGGATTAACGATATAAAGGGGTGCAGTCATCACATTAGCTCTTTTTATTGGCTGAAAATTTTTAGCTATCTTTTCTAAAGCAGAAGCAAGCCCTTCAGGATACCTAGTAAGCATAGCAGCGCTGGCATCTGCCATATATTCCCTCTGCCTTGATAGGGCAAACCGTAAAAGTGTAGCAAGAAAAGGCGCCAAAATTGCAATTATCAGAGAAACTATGCCTAATATGTTCTCATCCTTGTCTCTTCTTCTTTTTGAATAATAAAAGGATCTTTTTAAACCATCACCTAATATTACAATCAATCCTACCATAACTGCTGCTATAGTCTGCAATCTTACATCATAATTTTTAATATGAGAGATCTCATGTGCTATTACTCCTTCAAGCTCTGTCCTATTAAGGATATCTAAAAGTCCCTTGGTAACTACAACTACACTATTTTGGGGATCTTTCCCTGTGGCAAAGGCATTAGGAGAGGGATCATCCATAATGTAAATTTTAGGAGTTGGAATCCCTGCTGCAATACTTAATCCCTCCACCACATTTAAGAGATACGGGTATTCTTCCCTTGTAGGCTCCCTAACCCCACTATAGTTTAAAATTATCTCATTGCTTTTTTGGTAGGCATAGTAATTTGTAAAAAGTACTATCAAAAAAGCAATTATTATGCCTATTTCTCCCAATTCAAAATAAGAGACAACGGCATAACAAACAAAAAAAAGCAAAAAAGAAATGATAAAAACAATAAACCAAGTCTTCCTTTTATTAGACTCTATAGCCTCATAAAAAGTAAAAGGCTTCATATCTCAGAAGCTAACTTTCACAGCTCTCCTCTCTTCAGGACTTTCTACCTCAAAGTACTCCTTAGGCTTAAAGCCGAATAAGTTAGCAATAATGGAATTAGGAAACACTTGAAGAGATTGATTATACATCATTACTACGTCATTATAGAACTGCCTTGCATAGGCAATTTTAGATTCTATTCCTGAAAGTTCTTCCTGTAGCATCATAAAATTCTGATTTGCCTTCAATTCAGGATAATTCTCTGCAATAGCAAAAAGTGTCTTCAACACAGAAGTAAGTCCTTCGTTAGCTTGAGCAGCCTCCCCAGGAGTTTTTGCTCCTACCATTTGAGCTCGATACATGGCTATTTTCTCAAAAACTTCTTTTTCATGAGATGCATAAGCTTTTACTGTTTCTACAAGATTTGGAATTAAATCATATCTCTTCTTCAACTGAACATCAATTTGTGCCCATGCATTTTCTACTCTATTTCTCAACACTACTAAACGATTATATATAACTATAACAAAAACCACAATGAAAACGATCACACCTAAAATGACTAAACCAATCATTTAATTAAATACCCCCTTTAAGATTTTATTTTAATTTTTTATTCCCAACTTTGAAGATAATTCAATTGCTCAGGAGTTAAAGTATCAATACTTATTCCTAGACTATCTAATTTTATTTTTGCAATTTCAAGCTCTATGTCTTCAGAAACAGAAATTACACCTTTAGGAAGTTCTTTTCCTCTTTCCATAAGCCACTTCATAACAAGAAATTGAATACCAAAGGAAAGATCCATTATTTCTATAGGATGCCCATCTCCTCCAGCAAGATTTAAAAGTCTTCCCTCAGCAATAACAAAAACCCTCTTACCATTTGGAAGCTTATATTCATGAATGTTATCTCTAACCTCTCTTTTTTCAATAGCAATTTTCTCCAAAGTTTCCATATCTATCTCCACATTAAAATGCCCAGCATTAGCAAGGATAGCACCATCTTTTAAATCATAAAAATACTCTTCTCCTATTACCTTGAAATTCCCCGTAGCAGTAATAAAAACATCACCAATTTTTACAGCTTCTTTCATTGGCATAACTAAAAAGCCATCCATATGTGCTTCTAAGGCCTTAATGGGATCTACCTCTGTTATTATGACCTTTGCCTTTAAACCTTGAAGTTTTTGAGCAATCCCTCTTCCTACCCACCCATATCCTGCCACTACAAAGGTTCTACCCGAGATAAGTAAATTTGTATTTCTCATAAAAGAGGATATGGCTGATTCTCCGGTACCATAACGATTGTCAAAGAGAAATTTTAATTTTGAATCATTAACCGCAACTACAGGAAAGTCAAGTCCTCTATCTTTCAATAAAGCCTTTGCCCTTTTAACTCCTGTAGTAGTCTCCTCCCCAACCCCAAAAATTTTGTGTTTCAAATAAGAAAACTTCTTATAAAGAAGTACTGTAAGATCAAATCCATCATCTATTATTAAGTTGGGCTCCTTTTTTAAAACCTCCTCTAAATTTCTTTCATAATCTTCAGAACCTTCCCCTCTCCATGCAAAGACCTCAATTCCCTCTTTAACAAGATAAGCAGCTACATCATCCTGCGTAGAAAGAGGATTACTTCCTGCACATACCACTTTTGCACCACAATTCTTAAAGGCAAGAGCAAGCCTTGCAGTTTTTGCTTCCAGATGGATACACATACCTATGGTTTTATCCTTGAAAATTTGAGAGAAAGAATATTTAGACTCAAGGGTATTAACTACAGGCATAAAATTTTTTACCCATTCAATTTTCTTCTTTCCAGACTCCCATAAATTAATATCTCTAATTCTACTCATATATTTTTTCTCTTCTCCTCTGAACTGTAAAGGCTTCTACTTCACTCCTCAGAACTTGTATAAATAAGTTATTGCCCACATTTCTATTTTTCCTCATGTATCTCTCTATTCTTTCTTTCTCAAAGGATAACACTTTAAGAAAATCATCAAGGGTAAAAATAGGTAGACCAAAATCGTTTACTTGCTTCTCAAGCTTAGTAAATTCCTCTTCGAGAATAGACTTCAACTTTGATGCTCTAGTAGACCTAGGATGCAGAGAGGGTAGAAAAAGATTTTTCTTTCTTGTTTGGTATTCCTTTTCCATTAAAGAAATTACATCTAAGAGCTCTTCATCGGTAAAGCTAGAAAACTCCAAAAGGAATTTATATATCAAACTCTCAAAATACCAGAACAAATCCCACTGTTTTCTTTGAAAATCTGCCGGTTTTTCTTCAACTCTCACAATAGAATACAACTGAGCTTCTTTAAGATAAGTACAATCAGGTGGACAGTTTATTTCTTTTAATCTTTTTGTCCCACAACACTCAGTGCATATAAGCCCAGAAAGTGCAGGACACCTTCTCTTTCCTTTTTTCTTATTACATGAAATACATCTACTCATAACATGTAAAATTATACCATGATAACTTTAAAAAAAAATTAATTGAATAGGAATTTGTACAATTATATAATACTTACACAAAATCTAAAAATAGAGGGCTTAATTTTGGAAAAAGCGACAATTATTAAAGAAATCGAATCCCTCAAAGAAAAACTTCTCAGAATGGGAAGCATCGTAGAAAAGATGCTTCACAAAACTCTTGACTCCATAAAAACAAGAGATCTGGATTTAGCACAGGAAGTCATAGAAACAGACAAATTGGTAGATGATTATAATTGGAATATAGAAAACCAATGTATTAAAATATTATCTCTTCATCAACCTGTAGCAAAAGAACTAAGAATTATAGCCTCCACCATGAAAATAATTAAAGACTTGGAAAGAATAGGAGATTACTCTGTAGACATTGCAAAATTTGCATCAAGTTTATTAAAATACTCCTTTGAGATACCTCTTGCAGATATTATCTCCTTGGCTACCTTAGTAGAAAAGATGGTAAAAGACATAATAAGAGCCTACTCTGAGCCTAACTTAGACCAACTTGAAGACCTCTCTTCATATTATAATTTTGTATACCTTAAATATCAGGAGATATCCAATGAACTCTTAGAAGAAATCTACAAAAACCCAATACTTACTCAACAAATAGTTCAACTTATAATGATTTCAAGATACTTAGAAAGGATCGCTGATCATGCCACCAATATAATAGAACTCATTTATTATATAGAGACAGGAGAAAGAAAAGAGCTTCATAAATAAAAACAAACTTATGTATACCATAGACGAAAACTCTCTCTCGGTAAAAGATTTTACCCTGATTTTAAATTCAGATTCTGAAATTGAAATCTCTGAAGATTTAAAAAACAAGATTTTTTTATGTTCAAATCTGTTAAAGACTCATTTTGAAGTTTTAGATAAAAACATGAACACTAAAAACTATAAAGAATTTGAAGGTAATGGTCTGTTGAATGAGAGAGAGGTAAGAGGAATTATACTTGCAACAATTTACACTTTAGCTAACGGAAGGTCAGGAGTAAGTTATGAAACCATAGAAAAATTAATAGACTTGTTTCAAAATAGAGAAACCATAAAAATACCAGAGTTCTCTCTTTCTACAAAATTAGATACTCTAACCCCTAACCATTATCTCTTAAACTACGTGAAAGATATTGCACCTATTGAGAGGAAGCTCCTAATAAAAAGCCTTGCATACATTCCTGGATTTATATGTTCTTACTTTGAAGATCTCCAACTAGTAAAAAAGCTCCTTACAATTTCCTTAGTACTATATTTTAATTACCCTTATATGGATTCCTATAATTTAGCTTCAAGTCCGCATTTACCCTTTATTAAATTAGCTGAAAATATAAATCTATTCTTTATAGCGGAGAACAAAAACAAAAATAGAAGTATTGATCCTTTAATATTCTCGTATGTTTCGTACCTTTATAAACTTTTAGATGACTTGCAAGAATTATTAAATATACAATTAAATTCTTCTCATCACCCTTTTATCTTTATTCCTGAAAATAATACCTTTATTAAAAATTCTTTATTAATACCTCAAAAGCTATATCTGTTAAAAACCGTTGAAAATCTAATTCTTACAGTAGATAAAACCTTTGAAAGCTTTTTGACAAAGATTGGATCCTTCGAGGACAAAGTCACAATTTATAATGTGTTTTATAGCTTAAAACAATGCAGTGATGAAATCCTTTTAACCCTTAAGTATAAAATTAAGATTTATAAAAAGATCTTAGCCTTTATCTTATATGAGTATGCTGTGAAGGACAAAGCACAATCTTTAGATCAAGTTTTAAAGAGTTTTATGAAGGAAAAGAATATAAAAAACTACAAAGAATTAGAACCTCTTCTAAAAGATCTTTTAAAAACTATTGAAGAAAAAATAAATGAATTATATTAGATTCACAAGTTCTTTTATCACTTTCACTGCGTGTTCTATTTTAAGCATGCCCATGTTAAGAACTATATGATATAATTCGGGATCATTCCAGTCTACATTGTAAAATCTGTAAAGATATTCTTGAGCTGCTCTATCTTTTTCAGAGATGTACTTTAACGCATCTTCCCTTGTTAGTCCCTTTTGCCTCATTATATTTTCAATTCTAAACTCAAGAGGAGCTATAACTCTCACATGTAATACATGAGAGATATTTCTCAAAAGAACTTGTCCACCTCTCCCCACAATCACCACATTTCCCCAATCCACAAGCTTCTTAATCACTGCCTGAACAAAAGCAAGAGAGCTTTCTTCATCAAAGACTTTAGTAGTTAAAACCAACTTCCCTTTTTCATCCTTCTCTTTTATAGTAACTGAACCTACAGGAGTTTTCCTTCCAAAAAGTTGCTCAAAAAAACCTTTTACCTTATAATTGTCTTCACTAAAATCTATAACTTCTGCCTCTGTAAGTCCCGAAGAAATAGCAATCTCTGTCATAAGAAATTTATCAAAATATCTATACCCAAGCTCCTTAGAAAGTCTTTCTGCTAATTCGTCTCCTAAGCTTCCTACCTGGCGAGAAATGGTAATTACAGGCATAAAGGCCCCTCCCCCTTTGTCTAATTAAAACTTATAACCTATTTTTCTTAAAAACTCTTTCCTATGCCTCATATCCTCCTCTCCTTCTACTCCTTTAGGCTTTACTCCATCTATAACTCCAATAATTCCACGCCCAACACCATCATCTATCACTACTACCTTCAAAGGATTAGCGGTAGCAGCAAATATATTCACCACTTCAGGTACATGTTTAATAGCATTTAAAACATTTATGGGATAAAAATTCCTTATAAAGATTATAAAACTATGTCCTGCTGCAATTTTTTGGAGATTTTTAATTGCTAAATCCTCCATCTCTTCATCGGTTCCCACATGTCTTATAAGGGCAGGACCAGAAGCCTCACAAAAAGCAATACCAAATTTAGCTCCAGGAACTGTGTTCATAATTGCCTCATATAAATCTTCAACGGATTTGATAAAATGAGTCTGTCCAAGAATAACATTGACTTCAGCAGGTTTTTCTATCTCCACAATTTGAATTTCCACACTTTCCACCCCCTAAAATTTTATTTTAACTGGGCAGGGTTTTTCCCTGCCCAGTTTTTAATTTGCTTTAACCTCTTCAGCTATTTTTTCAAATTCAATAGCATTTTTTTCTTTATTATATCTTACCACAATTTTATCGCCCTCTTGAACTGCTCCCTCAAGCATAGCCTTAGCAAGTTTTGTTTCAAGTTCATTTCTAATTTTTCTCTTAAGTTCTCTTGCTCCAAACTCAGGACTATATCCTATATCAGCAAGAAAATCTACCACTGATTCATCAAATATGAGCTCTATATTTTGAGCCCTTGCAGTTCTTCTTACCCTTTCAAGCTGCAATTTGACAATGTCTCTCACTTGTTCTTTAGTCAAAGCATGGAACACTATTATCTCATCAATCCTATTGAGAAATTCTGGTCTAAAGTACCTCTTAAGAATATCCATAAGTTTTTCTTTAAGCTGTTCATAGCTTAACTTATCCCTTCCAGCAGCTGACAAATTAGCCTGGATAATGTCAGATCCTATATTACTTGTCATTATAATTATGGTATTGGTAAAATCTACAACTCTACCTTTCCCATCGGTAAGTCTTCCTGCGTCGAATACCTGTAATAGTATATTATGCACATCTGGATGAGCTTTCTCTATTTCGTCTAAGAGAATTACACTATATGGTCTTCTACGTACCTTTTCAGTAAGTTGTCCACCTTCTTCATATCCTACATATCCTGGAGGAGCACCAATTAATCTTGAAACAGTATGTCTCTCCATATACTCACTCATATCAATACGTATGATAGCATCCTCATCTCCAAATACTGCCCAAGCAAGAGCTCTCGCCAGTTCTGTCTTACCTACCCCTGTAGGACCAAGGAATAAGAAAGTAGCTATGGGCCTATTCTTCTCCCTGAGACCTGCTCTTGCTAATCTTATAGCATCACTCACTGCCTTTATAGCTTCATCCTGCCCTACCACTCTTTCATGTAATTTTTCTTCAAGCTTTAATAGTCTTTCTCTTTCATCAGTGGTAAGCTCTGTTACAGGAATACCTGTAAGAGAGGATACTATTTCGGCTATATGCTTAGCTCTTACCTCAGGTACATCAGACGCAATTTCTCTCTTCCAAACTTCAGTCTTTTCTTGCAATTCTTTCTCAAGTTTCTGAATTTGCTCCTCAAGTTCTTTAGCTTTATCATACTGCTTTCTAGAGGATGCATATTCCTGCTCTCTCTTCAAAGACTGTATTTTGGCTTCAAGTTCCTGTATCTCGGCAGGCCTTGAAGTCATCATAATTCTTACCCTTGCTGCTGCTTGATCTATAAGATCTATAGCCTTATCAGGCAAGTATCTATTTGTTATATACTTATCTGAGAGTTCAGCAGCAGCTATTATTGCCTCGTCAGTAATCTTTACTTTATGATGTGCTTCAAATCTATCCCTTAACCCTCTTAAGATTGTTATAGTCTGCTCTACAGTAGGCTCAGAGATAAATATAGGTTGAAATCTTCTTTCAAGGGCAGGATCTTTTTCAATATATTTTTGATACTCATTCAAAGTGGTAGCGCCAATTAAATGGAGTTCTCCCCTTGCTAATGCTGGTTTAAAAGCATTAGCAATATCTAAATTTCCTTCTCCAGCAGCACCTGCTCCCACAATAGTGTGAATCTCATCAATAAAGATGATCAAATTATCCTGATTAGCTATTATCTCATCTAAAATCTGCTTTACTCTTTCCTCTAACTCTCCTCTATATTTTGTCCCTGCCACAAGGGTATTTATGTTTAATTCTACTAATCTCTTATCTCTTAAAACTTCTGGTACTTCTCCTTTAACAATCCTTTGAGCAAGACCCTCTACAATAGCAGTCTTACCTACACCTGGCTCTCCTATGAGCACAGGGTTATTCTTCTTTCTTCTTGCAAGTACCTCAATAACAGTTTCTATCTCTTTTGCCCTTCCTATGACAGGATCTAATTTACCTTGTCTCGCTAATTCCGTTAAATCACGAGAAAATTTATCAAGAGTAGGGGTATTAGATCTTCTAACTCCTTTGCCAGCCTCTTTACCTCTTCCTACTACTCTAATAGTTGCTTGTCTCAATGCCTGGGGATTTAGTCCATACTTTCTTAAAACATTTGCAGCAAATCCTTCCTCTTCTTCTGCAAGCCCTATCAAGAGATGTTCTGGACCTATGTAGTTATGCTCTAAGTCTCTTGCAGCCATAAAAGCTCTCTCTAAAGCACTTTTTAGCCTTGGAGATATGTCTACCTCCACCTCTTCTCCTTCAGGCTTAAACCCACCCTTAGGAGCATTATTATCTATATAGGCTTTGATCTCTTGTGGTGAAACTTTAAATTGTTTTAAAATCTCATTTACCACATCATTGTCCAAGAGAACATAGAGCAAATGTTCGGTTCCAACTTGTTTCTTGCCAAAATCAATAGCTTTTTTGGCAGCTTGTTGGAGAAGATCTTTTGATACATTGCTCAAATAATCATTCAAATCTATAGATTCCCTTTCTCTTCCAAAAGGACTTTCAAAGGGAAAACCAATATCCTCTCCAAAAAAGTCCCTAAAAAGATCACCAAAGAATAAAGATTCCAAAGGAGAATATGACCTTTCTTGTCTCCTTTGCTTAGCATAACATTCTTCACATATATCAAGGACTCTCTTTTGTCCATTTTTTATGGTGTAGACCCTAATAGTCGCAGGGTTGATCCCACAGATGTCACATAATTTTCTGCTCATAACATTCACCTCCTTAATCTTTATTATAGCTTATCTTTTTCATTTTTTTATATAAGATATGTTTGTTCTATATATTAAAACTGTATATATATTACTCTAATATATTTGCCTTGTCAATAGCAAAAAAGAAAAAATAAATATATAATTAAGCTATGAAGAGAATACTTGAAGTAGCTATAAAAACAATTAAAGAATCTGGTAATATACTTTTGAACTACATAGGCGAGGAAAAAGAAATAGAACTTAAAGGAATTTCCAATTTAGTCACTCAAGTAGATAAACTCTCAGAAAGACATATACTAAAATCCATAGAAGAGAATTTTCCGGATCATTCAATCTTGACAGAAGAAACAGGCTTTATAAATAAAAATTCTGAATATACCTGGATTGTAGATCCCTTAGATGGAACCACAAATTATGCCCATAATTTCCCTTTTTTTGGAATTAGTATTGCCCTCATAAAAAATAAAGAAATAATACTTGGATTAATCTATGATCCCATAAGAGACGAGTTATTTTATGCCATAAAAAATGAAGGTGCATACCTAAATGATAGGAGAATAGAGGTATCAAAAACAGAAAGTCTTGAAAATTCTCTCATTAGTTTTGCCTTTCCTTACGAATTAAGTCTTGAGGAGAAAAATTTTATTCCTTTTATAAATTTTTCCTCTAGAACTCATGGTATAAGAAGGACAGGTTCGGCAGCAATAGAAATAGCCTATGTAGGGTGTGGAAGACTTGATGGATTTTGGGCAAAGAAACTAAAACCATGGGATATTAGTGCAGGCATTCTAATAGTGGAAGAGGCAAAAGGTAAAGTTACAGATTTTAGTGGAAACAATATTGATATTCATACAGACAATATTTTGTTTTCAAACGGTAAAATACACCAAGAGATGATAAAAATCTTAAATTTAGGTAAAATATTCATTAGAAATAGAAATGAAAAATTTTGATCTTTTGTATTTTGTTAATATAATTTTACATTTTGTCTCTATATGTTACATATTAGGGACATCAGGCTTTTTTACCCTTTTATTATTAAAAATTAAAGATAAAGACTCTTTACTTAAGACTTTAAAAAGTTTCACAGATTACTTACCCTTTTTTATGCTTCTTTATCTTGTAACAACCTTAGCTTACATTTTTGTAGACAAAAAAATAATTTGGGCTATAAAATATGATCACAATGCAAACCTACTAATTAAATTCTATGTCCCCTTCTTTATCGCTTCCATATTATTGGCTCACCACCTTCGCAATAAAATCATTAAACTTTCAAAGTTAGAAATAACCTTAATTCCAAATCGTGAATGGTGGAAAATAAAAATTGATATATCTGTTCTAATGGAATTTTATTTTGTAATCCTAATAATAGAAAGTCTGATGGTATATTTAATTTATTTTGATTAAATAACAAACAATGGTGCGCCCGTAGCTCAAAAGGATAGAGCATCGGCCTCCGGAGCCGAGGGTTGGAGGTTCAAATCCTCTCGGGCGCACCAGTAAAAACTATTTAACTAAAAATCTTATTGAGGTCTTCCAGTTAAAGTCAATGGGCAAATCTATCTTATAAAAATGAAGGAGAGCACTTCCTTGATAAACTTTTTCAAATCCTTCCTCAGAAAGAGACACCGTTTCTATAGGATATCTATACAAAATAGTTTCCATATCTAAAGAACATTCCAATTCTATTCCTATACCCGAAAATACTTTCCAATTATTAACTTTTTCAACTCCAAAAGAAGAGAGAGGATATTTTTGATCTCTTATTAAAAAGTAGTAATCAGGATGATTTGGTGCTAAAAAGTTAATATTTATCTCCCATCCAAAGTTTAAAGTTATAGGTTCTTTGGAGATATTTTTAATTTCATAAACCACATCAATAAAAGGCTCATTCTTATAAAGAAGATATCTTTTATGGATTTCAAAATCTTTATAATCTCCTTTAAAAGATACTACGATTTTCTTCTCATCTTTACTTATTTCATATTCGTATTCTTTATAAAAACTGTCAACTTCGGCTTTTAAGCTATTCTTCCATAAATCTTCAAGGGTAGGCTCTTTTTTAAAAATTCTCTCAATAAAAGAAACCCTTCTATGGTTATCATAAAAGAGTATTTTTTCTAAGCCCTCCTCTTTTGTACTCCATCTTTCATGTATACTCTTTCCTTGAACATCAGAGCTTACCTGAGATAATTTAGAATGATATGCTTCTTTTCTTCTAGTTAAAGTATTAGTTAGATTGAAAGCTTTAGGTCTAAAATCCCATTCAAGGAGTGATCCTCCATGCATAGGAGAGAGATACAAATTAAAAGTAGGAGATTCAAGAATTAACTCATCATTTCCATCACAATCCAAGTCAAAAATCTTATAATGCAGGTCATAATTTTCAATATAATTTTCTGCTTTAATCAAATGTTCGTATATGGCAGTCCTTAAGTGAGGAAGATAAAGCCCTCCAAAAATACCATGCCAATATGCATCATTTGCCTGTCCCTGAAAGACTTCTTCTTCAGCCTTATCTTTAATCTCCCCATCAGGATAGTTTTGAACTTTACTCCATACATAGAGCATCTTCTTCTGCATATGATTAGATTCATCGTACTTAGCAAGGAAGTTTCTCCAAAATCCGCCCTTTACATAAGGAGAAAACTTATCCCATAAGCTTTCACTTTTAAGTTTTTCCATAAGATCCTCAAGGTCTTTTTGAGCTTCAGGAAATAAAACCCATTCCATCATCTCTCTATAAGAAGCTGTAGGAAGATATATTCTTCCCTTTGGCTTCACCTTCTTCATATAGGTATACAAATTAACAGGTGTTACTAATAAAAAATTTTCTTTTATTTTATTCACAAATCTTTCTAACCATCCATCCTCATATACTGTCTTATAAGTATCAGGCCATAATCCAAATTTCTCTCCATCATCAAAAAGAAGGGCAATTTTACTTTTATCTTCCGAGGCAAATTTATTAAGATAAGTAATGGTTTCTTCAGGGTTAGCAAAAGGTATTAAATAACGCAACTTCATACTTATAGGAAATACAGCAAGCTTATATCCTTGTTCTTCCATTAGATAATACCCAAAAAGATCTTCTTCTTTTAATCCTACGGAAAAGAAATGGGCATCATCTACTACCACATACTCTATACCTGCCTCTGCAATGTATTTAACAAGATGAGGTTCCCATACCCTTTCGGCAAGCCACATTCCTTTAGGATTTTGTCCAAATTTATCATATATGTATTTATTTAGCTTTATTATTTGTTGCACCTTATCTTTATCAGGTATTATAGGCAAGATTGGTTCATAAAAGCCCCCGCTTACAAATTCAACCTGTCCTCTCTCTGCCATGATCTTTAATTTTTCAAAGTATTCGGGATGATTCCTTTCAAGCCAAAGTAATAAAAAACCCGAAAAATGAACATTTATAGGAAAGTCAGGATATTTAAAAAAGAAATCAATAAGAGGCTTATAACTCATCTCATAAGCCTTTTCAATTACAAAATCAAAATTCCCTACAGGTTGATGATTGTGAATCCCCAAAGAAAAATATATGCCTTTCTCCATTCTTTACCTCCTTTCAAATATGTTATAGTCTATAAAGCTAAAAAGAGAATCTTTATTTTCAAGTTTCTTTAAATACTCAAATTCTTTTACTGAAACCTCTTTCAGATCAAAGTAATTTAATAAAGTTTTATAGTTTGAATAATGTTCCTCAAATCTCTTATACCCATACTCTTTTGCCTGACCCGTAGTAATTAAAAAGGGCCAATCGCTACTTTCAAGCAATAACTTTTCCCTACAAGCTTGCCTTATAACTTTTTCCTTCCATAAATTCAATTGGGTAATCTTAACTTTGTCAATAAATTTTTCATTTTCTTCTTCAATCTCATAAATCTTTTCCCACAACATTACCGTCTCATCATTTAACCACACCTCATGCTTTCCTCCTCTACCCCAAGAAGACTCAGGAAGCTCAATTCTCTCATCAGGAGGACATTTCTCAAGAGCCAAAACAGAATTTATACTCTTAACCTTTTTACTTTCATTTAATAATTCAAAAATTCTTTCTAAAAACCATACTCCTTCAAACCACCAGTGCCCAAATAGTTCTGTATCGTACATGGCAGTTATTATACCATCAGATTTGATTTCATCTTCCAAAACCCTTACAAAATGTTCTGCATGCTCATAAACTCTACCTTTCGCAATTTGAGGATCATAAACATCCTTCTCTCCAAGGTCTTTTCTTTTATCTGTTATTCTCCAATATTGAAGTCCTGAAGTTTCTGATCTCTTATGAAACTCTCTATAAACTCCATCCCCCGGATATCCCCACTCAGCTGACCACACCTGCATACCTGTTCTGCTATCTCTGCCAAAAACAGCCACATTACTTCCAGAAACTAAATATGGCTTATAAATGTTTTTATCTTGTTTCTCTCTTTTTACATTTAAATCAGGATAACTTAAAGGTTCTCCTCCAAGGATAGTATGAGTATCTACAAAGAAATAACGTATTCCAAGTTCTTCAAGGAATTTTTCAATTCCAGGTTTATAAGCGCATTCAGGAAGCCATATTCCCTTAGGCTCTTTCTTCATGTTTCTCATATAAACTTCTTTACCTACATAAAGCTGAGCATATATGGAGGATTTTTTCTTTAATAGTGGCAAATATGCATGGGTTGCAGAGGATGTGATTATATCTAAATATCCTTCATCTTGTAGTTTCCTCCAAAAACCAAGAACATCCATGGATATTTTATTTTTAAAAAATTCGAAAATCTCATTAAGATAATTAATATAAAATCTGATCACTTCTGTTTCTTTTCTATTTTCTTTATTATACTTCTCTAAATCTTTATATGCAGATTCTATCTTGGTTTCTATGTATTTTTCTGTCTCATATATCATATAAGGGTCAAGCATTTGTTCTGCAAGAACAGGCGTAACTCCCAAAGTCAATTTAAAATCTATACCCTTATTTACCAGTCTATAAAAAACCATAGAAAGGGGTATATAGGTCTCTAACATAGCTTCAAAAAACCATTCTTCTCCAAAGGGCCATCTTCCAGCTTTTTTAACATAGGGAAGATGGGAATGAAGAACTAAATTAAAATATTTTTTTATCATAATAACCTCCTTATTAACACATGTTAGTTATCAATTATTAAAGAAGGGGGAATTTACTTTCCCCCTTCTTAATCATATACCTAATACCCCTTTCTCCTTAAATTTTTAAATTATTGCAACCTGACTTACAGGGTCGAAAAGATGCATCTTTCTCAAATCAAACATTACTTTTACGTTTTCACCCATCCTTGCTTTTGTTTCAGAGCCTACCCTTGCAACCACACTTACTGGACCATTTATAAGATACAAATATACCTCTGTTCCCATAGGCTCAAGTACTTCTACTCTCATATCTGCCACCGCTTCTGGAATAAGGTCTTCGGTCTTTATCAAGCTTACCTCATAAATATGCTCAGGTCTTACTCCTAATATTACTTTCTTGCCAAGGTAGTTCTTAGCTTGCTCTGCTACAAAACCTTGCATATCAGCGGGAATCCCAAGTTTGAAGCTACCTAAATCAAGAATTTTCGCATCAGAAGATAAGGTGGCATCAATAAAGTTCATTGGAGGGCTTCCTATAAAACCTGCTACAAATACATTATTAGGTTTTTCATAAACTATTAGAGGATCGTCTACCTGTTGCACTACTCCGTCTTTCATTACCACAATTCTATCTCCCATAGTCATCGCTTCTGTTTGATCATGAGTAACATAAATGGTAGTAACCCCAAGAGTTCTCTGAAGTTTTTTAAGCTCAGCTCTCATTTGTACCCTTAATTTTGCATCTAAGTTAGAAAGAGGCTCATCCATCAAAAATACCTTTGGTTCACGGACAATAGCACGACCTAAAGCAACTCGCTGTCTTTGACCACCTGAAAGTTCCTTTGGCTTCCTTTTTAAAAGATTTTCAATTCCAAGCATTTCTGCTGCTGCCTTTACTCTACGATCAATTTCACTCTTTGGATACTTTCTTAATTTGAGACCAAAAGCCATGTTGTCATAAACTGTCATATGGGGATAAAGAGCATAGTTTTGGAATACCATTGCTATATCACGATCTTTTGGAGGAACATCATTAACCACTTTTCCATCAATATATATATTACCTGATGTTACTTCCTCTAATCCTGCAATCATTCTTAATGTGGTAGTCTTACCACAACCCGACGGACCAACTAATACAATAAATTCCTTATCCTTAATCTCCAGATTTACATTATTGACCGCTATAACATCCCCAAATCTCTTGGTAACATTCTCAAGTTTTACTTCTGCCATTTCTCCTACCTCCCTAAACTTTTCTATTAAAAGAAATAAACAAAGCGTAGTTTGACAAAAAGCTGCAGATTATTTTTATAAAATACCACCTCCATTGTATATATATTGAAGCGTAGGGTAGGAGAGAATACGAGTATTCAAAGTTGGTGCGCCCGAAGGGATTCGAACCCCCGACACGCGGTTTAGGAAACCGCTGCTCTGTCCTACTGAGCTACGGGCGCTTCGGGAGTTTTTTGAAACATTTAAAAGAAAACTACACTTTATATCAAATTTTATTCTTTTCAATTTTAATAAACTTATTCCCCTCTATATTATGGTGCGGACGGAGGGAATCGAACCCCCGACGCAGGGATTTTCAGTCCCTCGCTCTACCGACTGAGCTACGTCCGCACTCTTAAATGAATTATATCAAATAACTATCTTATAGACAAGTGTCTATTGGTTTTTAGATTTCAAAGGTATGATTAATTTTTGCCCTACCACTAAATAGTTTGGATCTTTTAACTTATTAACCTTAGCTATTTCTCTCCAATCTACACCATATTTTTGAGCTATTCCTATCATGGTATCTCCAACTTTTACCTCATAAATTATTTTATCTGGTTGCTTTATCTCTTGGACAGTTACAGTCTTAGATACATTGTTTTGGTTTACATCAGCTTTAAAAGTTTCAGTATATACTAAGGTTTGAGTTAAAGTCTTGTTCTCTATGTTTAATTTATTATTTCTTACGAACTCGGAGTTTTCAAAATAAGGTCTTTTCTCTAAAGAAAATAACTGACTTGTCAAAAAAGCTATAAGTAAGAAACTTATACTATAAATTAATACTTCTCTTAAAAATCTTTTCATAAATTTTCTCTCCTATTAGCATATATAAAGGAATTAAAGACAATAATAAAACCAACAAAAATTCTTCCATATTAAGTCTTTCTAAATTGAAGAACCTTATTCCCCAGGGGGTAAATATTACGAGAATTTGTAGGAGAATAGAGAAGAACACTGCAAGACTTAAATATTCGTTAGAAAAAATTTCTTTAAAGAAATTTTTTCTTCTCTTTAAGGACAATCTCAAGGCTTGAAATATTTGAGAAAAAACAATCCCTGTAAAAGCCATAGTTCTCCCCGTATTCACATTTTTATTTACTCCCATTATAAAAAGTACAAATCCTATTACCCCCATCAATATTCCATCAATAACAATATTCTTCCACATTTGTCTATTAATTATTCCCTCGTTAATTTTACGAGGCTTTCTACTCATTATATCCCTCTCTGGAGGTTCTACTCCAAGAGCAAGAGCAGGAAAACCATCGGTCACTAAATTTATCCATAAAAGCTCTATAGGAGTTAAAGGTAAAGGATAACCTAAGAACACACTTAAACTGACTACCCAGATTTCACTAAAATTACAAGACAACAAATAATAAGTAACCTTCCTAATATTATCAAAAATTCTTCTTCCTTCCTCTACTGCCCTAACTATGGTTGCAAAGCTATCATCTAAAAGCACTAAATCAGACGCCTCTCTTGCCACATCTGTTCCCCTAAGTCCCATTCCCACCCCTATATCTGCCATTTTTAGTGCAGGAGCATCATTCACTCCGTCTCCGGTCATGGCTACTATCTCTCCTCTTTCTTTAAGCTCCTTTACTATATTCATTTTCTGTTCAGGGAGGACTCTGGAAAAAAGAACCACACTATTCCAATCAAGTCCATTCAAATCCTGTTTTTGCAAATCTAATCCAGTATATAAAGTACCATTGTTGACATCTATTCCTAAATCTTCGGCAATTTTCTTAGCAGTAAGGAGGTAATCTCCTGTTACAATAATTGGTCTTATTCCTGCTTCTTTACACTTCTCTATAGCCTCTTTAACTCCCTCTCTCAAAGGATCAATAAAAGCTATAAAACCTAAAAAGATTAATTCTTCTTCCCATTCTTCTTTATCAATAATATTATCAATTTCCCTTTTCGCAATAGCAAGAACCCTTAATCCCTCCTTTGAGAGAGAGTCCTGTATTTCTATAAATCTTTTTTTATCCTCATCACTTATCAACCTTAGAGTATCTCTGTCCTTATAATAAGTACTTCTTTTCAATATTTCCTCTCCTGCCCCTTTGATACATAACCTATATTTACTTCTAACAAGATCTTTATATAAAACACTTACTCTTTTTCTTGCAGAATCAAAGGGAATTTCATCTATTTTTATTAAATTTTCACCAATCTCCCCATAAATCTCCTTAAAGTTTTTATAAATAGCCACATCTAAGGCATCCCCTATATAATTACCATCATGAGTTATCCTAACACTACTGGCAAGAAAGGCTGTTTCAAGTATCTCTTTTATCTCCTCTTTATTTTCTTGGTAATTACTTTTATCTATTAATTTTCCATATGGCAACACCACTTTTACAAGATCCATTTTGTTCTCAGTTAGAGTACCTGTTTTATCCGTACAAATTACCGAAGTTGCTCCTAAAGCTTCTACAGCAGAAAGTTTACGAACTATTGCCTTTCTCTTTGCCATCTCCTGAACTCCAAGGGCAAGAAGAATAGTTATTACCGTAGGAAGTCCTTCGGGTATTGCTGCAACAGCAAGACTTACTGCGGTAAGAAACATATCAAAGAATTCTCTTCCTTGTATAATCCCAATAAAAAGAAGAATAGCTACAAGAGAGAGAATAACATAAGTTAGTTGCTTTCCAAGTCTTTCAAGGTCTTTCTGAAGAGGAGTTGGCTCTTCCTCCATTTCTGAAAGTATCTTTGCAATATCTCCTAAGGCTGTATTTAAGCCAGTACCAACCACTACTCCTTTTCCTTTTCCAGTTATGACAGTGGTTCCTTTAAATCCCATATTAATCTGGTCTCCAAGGGTTATATCCTCTTGAGTAATAAAATCTGCATCCTTTCTCACAGGAACAGATTCTCCTGTCAAAATAGATTCGTCTACTTGTAAATTATTAGTTTCAATTAGCCTTAAATCAGCTGGTATTTTCTCTCCTTCTTCAATTAAAACCAAATCTCCGGGTACCAAATCCTCGATATTCACTTCCAAAATCTTTCCATCTCTTACTACCTTTGCTTTTGGGGAGACATAAGATTTAAGAGATTCAAGGGTCTTTTCAGCTTTATATTCCTGAAAACTCCCAAGAATAGCATTTATCATAACAATAAGTAAAATTGCAACGGCATCTTTTGTTTCTCCAAGAAGAAAAGAAATTAAAGTTGCAGTTAACAAAACAACGGTAAGAAACTCCTTAAATTGGTTTAAGAATATTTTTAGAAAACTTTTTGATTTTTTCTCAGGAATCCTATTTTCTCCATAGATCTTTTTTCGCTCTCTAACTTCTTCTTCTGATAAACCATGCTCAGGATCAACCTTTAATTCCTTTAATACCTCATCTTTTGTAAGTTTATACCACAAATAAGACCCTCCTTTAAAGTAGCTATTCATCTATAAAGAAATATTTTTTCCATCCCTCATTTTTATCGTAATCCAAATACCTTGTCAATCTAAAATAATGTACATTCTTTGGTGGTTTGGGCTCTCTAAGAAGCTTCATATTAGCTTCTTCCAGGGTTTTATCACCCTTTTTGTGATTGCACTCTTTACAAGCGGTAACAAGATTTTCCCACACAGACTTTCCTCCAAGTCTTTTCGGGATTACGTGATCAATAGTTAGCTCACCACCTTTTTTACCACAATACTGACATGTATAATTATCCCTTAGAAAAATTCCCTTTCTAGACAGTTTTAACTCTAACCTTGGTCTTTTCACATAATAAAGCAGTCTAATAACTGAGGGTACTTCTATTTCCATAGATGCAGATTTTATAACTCCACTATTGGTCTCTATAGTTTCAGCTTTCTTCTGCATAATGAGAATTATTGCCCTCTTCACTTTACATACATCTAAGGGCTCATAATTACTATTAAGTACTAATACCATTTCATTAAGAATGTCTTCCATAGCTATTAAAAATTATAGCATAATTTAATAAGCGCCTTTACCAAGTAACACTGAAGGTATGGTTTTTAATATAATTTTTATATCTAATAAAATACTCCAGTTCTGGATGTAATAAAGATCAAATTTTATTCTCTGAGAATAGTCTACATCACTTCTTCCACTTACCTGCCAAAGTCCTGTTAAACCTGGTTTTACTCTCAAAATCTCTTCAGCATATTCTCCATACTTTTCTAATTCTTTAAAAGTCACTGGTCTCGGACCTACGACACTCATTTCCCCCTTTAAGATATTAAATATCTGAGGAATTTCGTCTAAGCTAAATTTTCTTAAAAATTTCCCCACTTTTGTTACCCTCGGATCATTTTTTAATTTAAACTCTTTTTCAAACTCCCTCTTTAATTCAGGATACTTATCTAATATTTTATCCGCATCTTTATACATGGTCCTAAATTTCCAAAGATAAAAAGGTTTACCATATCTTCCAGCTCTCAGATGTTTATAAAAAATAGGCCCTGGAGAATCCAATTTTATAAGAAGTGCTATTATTAAAAAGAGAGGAGAAAAAAGTATCAAAGCCAATGTTCCCAAAAGAAAGTCTATAATTTCCTTTATATATCCTTGGAACCCCTCTAAAGGAGATATCTCTATCTCCAATATGGGAATGCCACTAATCTCATCAAAAGAAATTCTTTTAGCAAAAATAAGATACCCTTCGGGGACTATTTTAATAGAAATACTTCTTTTTCTCTTTAAAGATATTAGTTTTAGTAATTCATCATCAGAAATTTCTCCTGTCACAATAATTTCCTGAATATTCCTTTGATCAACAAAACTCTCAAGCTCTCCAAAATCTATTTTATCCTTTTCTATTTCAGCATAATCTCTAATCTTTCCTGAGGAAATTATAGATTTTGCAAATTCATTATTACCAATAATCAAAGCCCTTGATAGTCTTCTACCTAAAACTACTGCCCTTACAATATATAAAATTACCCTTGAAATAAAAGTCAAAAAAAGAGCAACTCCCCAAGCCAAGATAAAAACTAGCCTTGAGTAAGAAAACTCTCTATAAAAAAAGGATAAAGAAGAAACAAGGAATATCCCAACAGTAATAGCATTAACCACGGGATAATAAGAAAAAATATTTTTAACACTATAGACTCGGTTAAGAATAAGTAAAATAATCCATAACACTGTGAGTATAATACTTATGCCAAGATAATAAGGGAAAAACTCAGGCACTTCGTTTGGCTCCACATAGAAATACCTAATTTTAATCAAAAGATTAAAACGAATATTATAAGCAATAGTAAGGGCAAGACTTAATAGGATTAAATCCAAAATAAACAATATTAAAAGAAAAAAAGCATCTAATCTTTGCTTATCCATAATACTTGCTAAATATTCCTTTTTGGATTATAAAAAGAATTATAGAAATTGTCAAAAAGGGAGGGAGTTATGAGAAAAACAATTTTACTTCTTTTAGTTCTTGTTTTTATACTTTCACCAGCCTTTTCTCAAGAATGGGGGAATCTTGAACTCAGTACTGAAGTCAACTCAATTTATGGACAAGATTATATTTTTTCTGCGGAAAAATGGTGGAGTGAAAATTTAGGAGCTGGATTTTCCATATTTTATAATCCTAGCCAAAATTTCTCCTATAAAACCTTTTTACAAACCCCATATTTAAGATTTACTCTTGGAGAATTTTATCCAAAAATCAATCTAATATCAGAAAACTTGCAGCTAAAAGGGTTTCATCTTAGCTTTTATCTTTATAACAACGAGATATTTTATATGTCAGGATATGGAGCAAGAAAATTTCCTGATCTCCCTTGCTATACTCACTTAACTAATGATGTCCCTTTAAAGATTCTGGGTTGGAGTTTGCCTATAGGGGAAAATAAATATATCAATTTATCTTTAACTTCTATCAATGATTCTCAGGAAAGTTATTTAATTGATGCCTCCTTCTTAAACAAAACCAGTCTTCCTCTGGGGAATATAATCATAATTCAAGATGCCAGCATATTTTTAAAAAATTCTATTCTCTATTTAAGTGCATTGAATAGTACAAACCTCTCTATAGGAAGCTTATCTATAAAAGCACTCTTTGGATATATCAACCCTAATACTCCCTCTTTTTACCTATTGGATCCTGGAGATATTGGAGGAATAATCAGTTTAAATTTACCTTTATCCTCAAATCTATTCCCAGAATATATGCTTGGGTATTTTTATAATGTAAAAGAAGCGGAACATAAAATCAACCTTGGAATAAATTTGGGTTGGAATTTGTCCAATTACTTGAATTTAACAAGTTCAGCAAGGTATATTTTATCTTCCAAAAATAATAACTGGCTTTATATGCAAATAGCATTGAATTTTCCAACCCTTGAGGGTACCATGTGGAACAGCATATATATCAAGTATGAGAAAAGCATAACCCAAGAAGATACCAGTCTTGGGCTCAGAATAACATACCAATTCTGAAGGAGGCTTAAAAAATGAAGAGGATCTTTAGTTTTCTTATAATTTTCTTTTTGGGCTTTTCCATGATATATGCCCAAACAGGAGAAGATATCCTAAAAAACCTTGAACAAAAATGGAGCTTAGCAAGGGATATAAGTATGAAAATGAGCATAACAGTATACTCTTATTCAAGCAAGGGAGAAAGCTTACCTACAAAGATGTCTATGGAAATGAAAGCAATAAAAAATCCTGAAATATTAAGGATAGACTTTACAGAGCCAGCTCTCATGGCAGGACAGATCATTCTAATTGATGGGGAGAAAAAAATCACAAGGATGTATTCCCCTTCCACAAAACAAATAATTGAAGCGCCCTATACTATGACCCAAACCTCAACCATGTCTTTTTCAAGCCTTCCTATGGTAGGAAATAAAGAAGATTTTTCCCTTAAAGTAGAAGAAATTATAGATAAGAATCAAAAACTTTATAAAATTACAGGGGTACCGCTAAAGGCAGATTTAAAGGCTAATTATTCCTCCTTTGAGTTTTATATCACCAAGGATTATACCCCTATAAAGTTAATAGTTTATGATGTTCAAAATAGACCTTACATTGAAATAGCATGGCAGAATATTAAAATTAACTCCAATTTGTCTCCAAATACTTTAAGAACCTTTCCTCCAGGAAAGATAATAAAACAGAAAGAACCACTAAATTTCAATACAACTATGCCCTTCATGGCTCCATCAAAATAATGGGGAGGGGGTAAAATTAACCCCCTTCTTTATTTCTCATTTCTGTTAAAGCTACTGCAAAGGCTCCATAAAGACCTACATCTTCTCTTAACCTTGCTGGAACTATCTCTACTTTATCCGTAGGAACAAGAAAAACTCTTTTTTTAATGACCTCTTTTATTTTCTCAATTACATCTTCCCCAGAAAGTCCTACACTTCCACCTATGACTACTTTTTCTGGTGAAACTATGGTGATAATATTTCCTACACCTATTCCTAAATATTCCATGGCAGAATCCCAAATTTCCTTTGCTACCTTATCTCCCATAAGCATGGCTTCCCTGACATGTTTTGCAGTTAACTCTTCTCTTTCTGCCCACCTTTTTAATATGGTATCTTTATTGTGCTTAATCTCTTCCATTGCTCTTTTAGCAATAGCTGTTCCAGAAGAAAGAGCTTCTAAACATCCCCTATTTCCACAATTACATAAAGGTCCATCGGGAAGTATAGTTTGATGCCCTACCTCACCCGCACTATCTCTTACCCCATGAAGTAAACCACCATTAACAATAATTCCTCCACCTATTCCAGTGCTTACTGTGATATAGACCATATTTTTTACTCCTTTTCCAGCTCCAAAAAGGTATTCCCCTAAACAGGCAGCATTAGCATCATTATCCATAAAAATAGGAATTTTTAAACTCTCATAAAGATCTCTCTTCAAAGGGACTCCGTCCCATCCTGGAAGATTAGGTGGAGAGTATATTTCTCCCTTAATCCTATCTAAAGGTCCTGCAGTACCAATCCCAAGTGCTATTGTATCTTCAGTTTTTAACTTCAAAAGATTTAAAATTATATCTTCTAAAACTTTTCTATATCCCCTTTCAGCTTTTGTGGGAGATACAATTTTTTCCTCTAAGATTCCATCTTCCGTAAATCTTCCACAGGCAATTTTAGTGCCACCAATATCTAAGGCAAGATATCTTTTCATTCTCTATTTTTACCCCCTCCAAGTTTAAGAGGTATTTTTTAAATTCACTTCCAAGGGAAAAATTTCCTATACTACCATTACTCCTTACAACCCTATGACAAGGAACCACAATTAAAAAGGGATTACTTTTCATAGCATTACCCACAACCCTTTGAAGTTTACTATTACCAAGAAATTCTGCAATACCCTTATAACTTATAACTTTTCCATAAGGAATTTCTCTGGTAAATTCATAAATCTTTTTAAAAATAGGTGGAACTCTCTTTAAATCAATAATTAAATCTCCAAAATCCACCTTTTTACCTAAAAAGTAATCAATAAAAAGCTCTTTTCCTGGAAAGTCCTTTTCTTCTTCACACTTATATGTCCAATATATTCTTTTAATTACACTTTTTTCATATTCAACCATTATAAATCCGTTATTTACCCTAAGGGCCCCTTTCACTTTTAACCTCCTCTTTAGAAAGTATCCTTCTTAAAAATTTCCCTGTGTAAGATCGTTCATTCATGGCAACCTCTTCCGGAGTTCCTTCAGCTATAATCTCTCCACCTCTATCTCCACCTTCTGGTCCTAAATCTATGATATAATCTGCAGTTTTTATCACATCTAAGTTATGTTCTATAACAAGAACAGTATTTCCCTGATCTACAAGTCTATGAAGGAGATTTAACAACTTTTCTACATCAGCAAAGTGCAAACCTGTGGTGGGCTCATCAAGGATATAAAAAGTCTTCCCTGTACTTCTTCTGGAAAGTTCAGCAGCAAGCTTAATTCTCTGAGCCTCTCCTCCTGAAAGGGTTGTGGCAGGCTGTCCCAATTTTATATATCCAAGACCCACATCATATAGAGTTTCTAATTTTCTCCGTATGGAAGGAAAGTTTTCAAAAAATTTTAACGCCTCCTCAACACTCATCTCAAGAACATCAGCTATATTTTTTCCTTTATAAGTTATTTCTAAAGTCTCACTATTGTATCTCTTCCCTTTACATACTTCGCAAGGAATATAAATATCAGGCAAAAAATGCATCTCAACTTTTACCATCCCCTCTCCTTTACATGCCTCACATCTTCCACCCTTCACATTAAAACTAAACCTACCTGGTTTATAACCTCTCATTTTTGCTTCAGGAAGCTGAGCAAAAAGTTCTCTGATTTCGGTAAAAAGATTAGTATAAGTAGCAGGATTAGAACGAGGAGTCCTTCCTATAGGAGATTGGTCTATTACAATTACTTTATCAATATACTCTGTTCCTTTTATCTCATCGTAATACTCACTTTTTATCTTCTTTCCATGGATTGCCTTTTGAAGAGCAGGATATATGATTTCCTCCACAAGGGTACTTTTACCAGAACCTGAAACTCCAGTAAGACAAACAAAAGTTCCAAGAGGAATTTTTACATCTATATTTTTTAAATTTCTTGCCCTTGCTCCTTTAATCTCAAGCCATCTTCCCCCTACAGTTCTTCTCCTTTTGGGAATAGGTATATTCTTTTCACCCCTCAAATATTGAGCAGTAATAGAGGTAGGGTGTTTTAAAACTTCACTCAGAGGTCCTGCTACAACAATTTCTCCTCCTTTTTCTCCTGCTCCTGGACCAATGTCCACAATAAAATCCGCAGATCTCATTATTTCTTCATCGTGTTCCACAACTATCACTGTATTACCAAGATCTCTCAAACTCTTGAGGTTCTTAATTAATTTCTCATTATCTCTAGGATGCAAACCTATGCTTGGTTCGTCTAATACATATATGACTCCTACAAGTCCTGAACCAATCTGAGTTGCAAGACGAACCCTTTGAGATTCCCCTCCGGAGAGGGTATCTGCAGATCTATCAAGGGTAAGATAGTCAACTCCTACTTCAATAAGAAAATTTACTCTCTGAAGAATCTCTTTCAATATAGGAGAGGCAATTATTTTTTCCCTCCCATCCAAATTCAAATTTTCAAAGAAATTCTTTAGCTCAAACATATTCATCGCAGAAACTTCTGCAATATTTTTACCATTGACATAAACTGACAAGGCTTCTTTCTTAAGTCTTGTACCATTGCACACATTGCATGGAGAAAACACCATAAATCTTTCATAGAAATTCTTTACATCCTCCGACTCTGTTTCTTCATATCTTTTGTTAAAAATGTTTATTAAGCCTTCAAAATGTCTATAACCATCGATATCCCAGTCAGGAAAATGAACCTCAACAGCAAAGGGAACTCCGTACAAAAGTGCTTTTAATTGATTTTCAGTAAAGTACTTTAAAGGGGTATCAAGGTTAAAACCAAGCTTCTTTCCTACATTAGCAAGCAATATTTTATAATAAGGAGAGATTTCTTTACCCCACGGAATGATTGCACCTTCAGAAATAGATTTTTCATAATCTAAAATAAGATCAGGATCAAATTCTTTTTTACCTCCAAGTCCAGAGCAAGCAGGACATGCCCCATAAGGGCTATTGAAGGAAAAAAGTCTTGGAGTTATTTCTCCAAAACTAAAACCACATATAGGGCAAGAGAAATTTTCACTAAATATGTGCTCTTCGATTCTTCCATCCTCTAAGTATTCTTCTACTATAACAAGTCCTTCACTAAGTTTTAAAGCAAGTTCTATAGAATCGGAGAGTCTTGTTTTAATATCAGGTTTTATAACTAACCTATCTATAACTACAGAAATATCATGTTTCTTATTTTTATCTAATTCTATCTCATCCTCAAGACTATACATCTCACCATCAATTTTTACCCTTAGAAAACCCTCTTTCCTCAGGTTATCTAAAAGTTTCTTATATTCACCTTTTCTTCCCCTAACCAATGGTGATAATATTTGAATTCTTGTTCCTTCAGGCAATGCTAATATTTTTTCTACAATCTCTTGGGATGTTCGGGCAGAAATTTCTATACCGCAAAAAGGACAATAAGGTTTACCTATATTTGCAAAAAGAAGTCTGAGATAATCATAAATCTCCGTAACAGTACCCACAGTAGATCGCGGATTTTTTATAACGGTCTTTTGATCTATAGAGATGGCTGGTGAAAGCCCCTCAATAACGTCTACATCAGGCTTATTTAATTGCCCCAAAAACTGCCTTGCATAAGTAGATAAAGATTCCACATATCTTCTCTGTCCCTCAGCATAAATTGTATCAAAAGCAAGAGATGACTTGCCTGAACCACTGATGCCGGTGAACACTATTAATTTATTTCTTGGTAAATCTATATTTATATTTTTTAAATTATGCTCTCTTGCTCCCCGGATTTTAATATATTCACTCATAATTTTGTCTTCTTTCTCAATTCATTTTTTAACTCTTTAATCTGATCCCTTAAATATGCAGCCTTTTCAAAATCAAGTTCTGCTGCTGCCTCATACATCTCTTTTTCAAGCTGTCTTATTACCTCTTCAATTTCATCTATGGATAACTTCTTAGAGATTGCTCTGTAATCAGCTTTCTTTTCTGCTACTGCTTCAACAAAATCAAAGACCTCTTTTACTGGTTTCTTAATGGATTTTGGAATTATCCCATGAGCCTTATTATATTCCATCTGTATCTTCCTTCTTCTTTCCGTCTCTTGAATAGCCTTTCTCATGGATTCAGTGATTACATCGGCATACATTATTACTTTTCCATTTACATTCCTTGCAGCCCTTCCCATAACCTGAATAAGAGATCTTTCGGATCTCAAAAATCCCTCCCTATCTGCATCAAGAATTGCTACAAGGGACACTTCAGGAAGATCAAGCCCCTCCCTCAATAGGTTTATCCCCACAAGAACATCAAATTTTCCAAGCCTTAAATTCTGTAAAATTCCTGTTCTTTCTAAGGTTTCTATCTCAGAATGCAAATAAGTTACATTAATACCAAGATTTGAAAGATACTCAGCAAGATCCTCTGCAGTTCTCTTAGTAAGAGTAGTAACAAGTACTCTTTCTCCTCGAGCCACCACCTTCTTTATCTCAGATATCAAATGATCTATTTGTCCCTCAGTAGGATGTACTTCTATCTCAGGATCAAGAAGGCCAGTAGGCCTTATAAGTTGCTCTACAACCTGTTCTGAAACCGAAAGTTCAAACTCTGCAGGAGTAGCAGAAACAAAAATTACTTGTGGAACTCGCTCCCAGAATTCCTCAAAGGTTAATGGTCTGTTATCATAGGCAGAGGGTAATCTAAAACCATATTCTACTAAATTGTCCTTCCTTGACTTATCTCCATGGTACATGGCCCGGAGTTGAGGAATAGTAAGATGAGACTCATCAATAAATACAAGAAAGTCATCAGGAAAATAATCAAGAAGAGTGTAAGGAGGTTCTCCTGGCTTTCTCCCATCAAAATGCCTTGAATAGTTTTCAATTCCCTTGCAATAGCCCACTTCTCTTAAAAGCTCAATATCATATAGAGTTCTCGCTTCAAGCCTTTTTGCTTCCAGGAATTTACCCTGAGCTCTTAATTCCTCAAGTCTCTCTGTAAGTTCCCTCTTTATTGACTCTATAGCTCTTTCCATTTTTTCTGTAGGTGCTATATAGTGAGTTGCAGGATATATAAAAACCTCATTAAAATCAATAATTCTTTTCCCATTTAAAGGGTCAATCTCGGAGATTCTTTCAATATTATCTCCCCAGTACTCAACTCTTATAGCAGTCTCTCCCCCTATTGGAAATACCTCCACTATATCTCCCCTCACTCTAAATTTTCCTCGGGTAAATTCGTAATCATTTCTTTCATACTGAAGCTTAATAAGTTTTCTAAGCAAAGTCTCTCTTGGTAAATCTTCTCCTCTTTTTACTCTAAGAATCATCTCTGCATAATCCATAGGGGAACCTAAACCATAAATACACGAAACACTCGCAACTACTATTACATCCCTTCGGGACAACAAGGAACTTGTAGTACTATGTCTTAGTCTATCTATTCTATCATTAATGTCCGCATCTTTTTCAATATAGGTATCAGTCTGCGGAATATAGGCTTCAGGCTGATAATAATCATAATAACTCACAAAATATTCCACTGCATTATATGGGAAAAACTCTTTGAATTCACTATAAAGCTGCGCAGCAAGGGTCTTATTAGGCGCAATAACAAGGGTAGGCTTCTGAACATTTGCAATAATATTTGCCATGGTAAAAGTCTTTCCAGAACCAGTAACCCCTATAAGGGTCTGATATCTAAGACCCCTCTTAACTCCTTCAGTAAGCTTCTCTATTGCCTGAGGTTGATCACCACAGGGTTTAAATTCTGATACTAATATAAATCCACTCATACTCTACAGATTTTTATTATATATCATCCTATATATACTTAAAATCCTATTCTTAATCTGATTTTTAGTACTCTCTAAATCTTTATCGTTGTATATTACAAAGTCAGCTTTTTTAACCTTTTCTTCTATAGGGATTTGGGCTTTTATTCTCTTAATAGCCTCCTCCTGTGATATATTATCTCTTTTTATGATTCTTTCAAGTTGAATTTCAAAAGGAGCATATACAACCCAGATCTCATCAAACCAGTTTTCAATTCCAACTTCAAACAGAAGAGGAACCTCCACTGCAACTATCTCTTTATCCTTAAAATCTTCTAATCTTTTTTTTATTTCTGTAAGAACAGGAGGATGAAGAAGATTTTCTAATTTTTTTCTTTCCTTATCATCAGAAAAAATTATCTCTGCAAGTTTCTTCCTATTAAGCTGACCTTCTTCGAAAACCTTATCTCCAAAGATTTTTCTAATTTTCTCCAAATAGTAGGGATCTCTTTGAAGCTCTCTTACAATTTCGTCTGCACTAATAACAGGTATTCCAAGCTCCTTTAGAGTATTAATTACAAGGGTTTTTCCTGTACCAATGCCACCTGTTATCCCAATTTTATAGCTCATTTCAGCTCAGCCAGATTTTTACCCACTGAAATCTCAACCACAAGAGGAACAGAAAGTTCTACAACCTTTTCCATCTTTTCCTTTGCCATCAAAGGGGTAAACTCCATTTCTTCTTCAGGCACTTCAAGAATAAGTTCATCGTGAATCTGTAAAAGTATTCTTGACTTAAGATTTTTTTCCTCTATTTCTTTATAAATCTCTATCATGGCAAGTTTTATTATATCCGCCGCTGTTCCTTGAATAGGCGCATTTATAGCTATCCTTTCATAAGCATTCCTCACCTGCTTATTTATACTTCTAATTTCAGGTATATATCTTTTTCTTCCAAATAAAGTCTTTACATATAACTTTTCTCTTGCCTCATAAATAGTTTTATCTATAAAGAGCTTTACCCTTGGATAATGTTTAAAATATGAATCTATAAATTTTTCAGCCTCTTCCGGAGTGATACTTGCAGTTTCAGAAAGCCCAAAGGAAGAGATGCCATAAATAATTCCAAAGTTAACCGCCTTTGCCCTCGACCTCAAAAGATCATCTACTTCATCTTCAGGCACTCCGAAAATTTCTGCTGCTGTTCTTCTATGAATATCTTCACCCTTTTGGAAGGCTGATATTAATTTAGGTTCTTGAGAGAGGTGAGCCATAATTCGAAGCTCTATTTGGGAATAATCAAGAGATACAAAATAATATCCATCATCTGCTATAAAGGCTCTCCTTATCTTTCTTCCTTCCTCGCTTTTTATGGGAATATTTTGTAGATTGGGTTCACTACTACTTATCCTTCCTGTGGCTGTACCTGTGGGGTTAAATTTAGTATGAACCCTGCCTGTTTGTGAATTTATAAGATTAGGAATAGCATCTATATAAGTGCTTTTAAGTTTATATAACTCCCTATATTGGAGGATTTTTATCACAATAGGATGAGCATTCAGTAAATTTTGAAGCACCAAAGATGATGTAGAATATCCTGTTTTTCCTTTCTTGCCAGAAGGAAGCTTCAATCTCTCAAATAAAACCTCAGAAAGTTGTTTTGGAGAATTAAGATTAAACTTCATACCTGCAAGTTCATATATTTCCTCTTCCAATTTCTTAATTCTCTCACAAAATTCATCAGAGAGACTTTTTAAATACTCCTTATCTACCTTTATTCCCCATTTTTCCATGGAGTAAAGTACAGGAATAAGCGGTGTTTCTATATTAAAAAGCACAAATTCCAATTCTTCCTTTTTTATCCTTTCTTCTAGAATAGTTTTTAAAGGAAAGAGATAAGCAGCATACTTTTGAGGAATAAAAGAGGTCCTATTTAAATACTCTCTTATAAGTATGTCAAGGGAATGATTTTGTCTTTCTGGATTTAAAAGATAGGATGCGAGACTAACATCAAACACCTCCCCTTTTATTTTACAGTCCAGAAAATGTAGATCCCTCTGTATATAAGCTCCAATCTTTTTAATATTTTCGAAAGAAATAATATCTTTAACTTTCCCTTTAACTTCATCATTAAAGTCAAAGGAAGCTATAAAATATCCTTCTCCTTCCTTAAAGGAGATGGATATTCCTTCAAAGCCTTTTTCTCCAAGGCATTTAAAAGCAAAACAACCTTCCTTTTTTGCCTCTTCAAAATTGATTTCCTCTACATCTTTAATTTCTATATTTTCCCTTTCTTCAAGATCAGGAAAAAGTTTTTGAAGAATGCTTTTTAATTCATATCTTTTCAAAAATTCTATGAGTTTTTCATCCTTTTTTATTTCAAAAGGTTTAAGAACAAAATCTTTATCTATATTTTTTAATGTAACAAGCTCTAAATTTCTCTCAATAATATCCCAGTTTTTCTCAATAATCTCTCTTAAATCGCTCTCTAAGAACCTCACTTTATCTTTAAACTCTTCTAAAGTTGAGATCTTTTCAAGAATTTTTGATGCTTTCTTAGGTCCTATTCCGTTTATTCCAGGAATATTATCCGACTCATCTCCCACAAGGACCTTATAAAGAGGAATTTTTTTAGGCTCTACACCAAATCTTTCTTTAACAGCCTTTGGATCATAAATCGTAAACTCTGTGATTCCTCTTTGAGGATGTATTAAAAAAGTTTTATCAGAGACTAATTGTAAAAGATCTAAATCTCCGGAAAGAATATATTTTAAATCGTCCTTATACCTTTTTATTATAGTAGCAATGATATCATCAGCTTCATACCCAGGCTCCTCCAATATAGGTATATCATTTAACCTCAAAAATTCCCTTATCCAAGGAATTTGAGCTTTCAAATCATCTTTCATTGGTGGTCTTTTTGCTTTATATTCTTTATAGATAACATGCCTAAAGGTTGGCTCAGGTCTGTCGAAGGCAATACCTAAAAGATCAGGTTTAAAATCCTCTACAGCCTTTAAAAGTATCCTTATAAAACCATAAAGGGCATTGGTCAGCTCCCCATTTTTTGTCTTTAATGGGGGAAGGGCATAATAAACCCTATATATGATGCTGGACCCATCAATAACTAAAATCTTCTTAAGGGCTCTTTCTGTATTTTCTTGGAAAAGATCCCAAAGGGTTTTTTGTTCCATAGATTTTATATAAGCTTTTTCTCTTTTAAACTTACATAATCTTCATTATAAATGATAAGATGATCAAGAATCTCAAGTCCCAAAATCTTTCCAGCTTCAATTAACCTCTTTGTAAAGATTATATCATCCTCACTAGGGGTAAGATCTCCTGATGGGTGATTGTGGGCAAGAATTAACTTAGAAGAATTTTCTTGAAGAGCATATTTAAAGATCTCCCTTGGAGAAGCATATACAATATTTAAATCTCCCTTCGCAATAAGCCTTTTATTTAAGCATTTGTTTTTCACATCCATATAAATACAAAAAAGATGTTCCTCTTTTAGGTCAAACATATCTTCCTTAAAAATCAAGAAGGCATCGTGAGGATTCAAAATACTTTCTCCAAAATAATTCTTTTTTTCAGAAAATATTCTTCTTCCAAGTTCAATACTTGCCTTTATTTGAACCGCCTTTGTAATTCCAATCCCAGGATATTTAATAAGCTCCCCTATTCCTACCTCAGCAATTCTTTTCAAGCTTCCAAAATCAACTATTAAATTTTGAGCAAGTTCATAAACAGAGTAATTTTTATTCCCTGTCCTCAAAATGATAGCAAGAAGCTCAGCATCGGAAAGTGCTTTTTCTCCATAATTTAGTAATCTCTCTCTTGGTCTTTCTGACTTAGGAAAATCTTTAATCTTTCTTTTCTTCATCTTCAACAGCAGGAATTTTTTCTACATCTTCTGGTTTCAAATTCTCCTCTCTTGCAATGCTCTCAATTTCTCTTTGCTTCTCCAGAATTTTCTTTTCTAACCCTTCAATTTCTGTTATAAGATCAGCAAACAATTCCTTTCTTATTTCCTCATTATTTTTATGTAATTCATATAACTTTTCTCCAAGATTTCTCAAAAGACTGTCTTTATTTCCCTCAAGAATAAGAATATCTGCCTTTAATTTCCCAATCTTAGCAAGCTTAGCAGACTCTTTTCCAAGGGTTTTAGCCATCTCCGAAACTACCTCTCCAGCCTTTTGGGCGGTTTCTCCTGCTTTCTGAACCATAGATGCTATTTGAGGCTTTAAACTTTCCCACAGTTTTTTCCATCTATCTTCGGACATATTAATCACTCTCCTATAGAAGTAATTTTATTAGAAAGAAGATATATTCTTTTTATATTATACCTATCCATCACTGTCAACACGTAAGAATTTTCTAAGGCATCATAGGTATATGTAATCTTATAATGATCATTATTCTCATCTGAGTAAGGCATATTATTGTAAGGATTATTTGGGTACTCTCTGTTTGGTAAATAGTTCAGTATCTGCGCTTTTAACTCATTCAAACTATTTGCAATAGGATATTTTCCTTTATTGTCTGTAGAATACATTTCTACTGCAACCTGTATAGCCTTGAGAGCACTTTTTGCAGAACTTTCTCTTGCTTTCTCTAAATACATGGAATAACCTGAAACTCCTATAAGGGCAAGAATAGATATAATAACTATCACCACAAGAAGTTCAATTAAACTAAAACC
>ERZ1669248.59-NODE-59-length-73519-cov-5.200697_pt1 | contig 73519 bp, 80 predicted proteins | sample MGYA00579296_ERZ1669248 | MGnify/ENA primary metagenome ERZ1669248 (study PRJEB41166, sample SAMN08046057) | hot springs metagenome | biome: hot spring; feature: neutral hot spring; material: thermophilic sediment; isolation source: thermophilic sediment from...
AGTCTCGTGGGCTCGGAGATGTGTATAAGAGACAGGTAGAAAATGGAGGTAATTTCTGTGGCTGAACCAAAATGGTTTGTAGTACATACTCTTGCGGGACACGAACATAAAGTTAAAGCTATATTAGAAAGGCAGGTAAAACTTAATCATTTAGAGGATAAGGTTTTTGAGATTGTTGTTCCCGAGGAGAAAGTAATGACAGTAAAGGGCGGGAAAAAGAGGATACAAGTAAAAAAAGTGTTTCCTGGATATTTGTTCATAAGAATGATTGAAGATGAGGATGTGATAAGAATGATTCGAAATACTACTGGAGTAACAGGATTTGTAGGTACCCCAGGTAGGCCAAGTACTTTAAATCCTCAAGAGGAACATTGGATAAGAAGATTCTTAGAACAGAAAGAAATAAGACCTGAGCTTAAAGTTAAAAAGGGTGACAGAGTTTATATAAAATCAGGACCCTTCATGGGATATGAGGGGTTCGTAGATGAGGTATATCCTGAAAAAGGAACAGTAAGAGTATTATTATCTATTTTTGGGAGAGAAACCCCTACTGAGATAGATCATACTCAAGTAGAAAAGACTGATTAGTAAAGGAGGGAATATCATTGCCTAAAAAAGTTGTAGGAAAAGTAAAACTTCAGTTACCAGCAGGTAAAGCTACACCTGCCCCACCAGTAGGACCAGCATTAGGTCAATATGGTGTTAATATTATGGAGTTTTGTAAAGCTTATAATGCTGCTACAGCTGGACAGGAAGGAATGATTATACCTGTTGAAATAACTATTTATGAGGATAGATCCTTTACTTTTGTGACAAAGACTCCCCCTGCTTCTGATCTTTTAAAGAAGGCTGCAGGAGTGGAAAAAGGATCTGGAGAACCTAATAAAGTAAAAGTTGGAAAGGTAAAGAGAAGTAAGATAAGAGAGATAGCAGAGTTGAAGATGAAAGATTTGAATGCAAATGATATAGAGGCAGCGATGAGGATGATTGAGGGTACAGCAAGGAGTATGGGTATTGAAATAATTGAGGGTTAAAAAGAAAGTGGGAGAGATTTTTTCTCGCTAATACCACTATAAAGGAGGATTGAATATGGCAAAAAGAGGTAAGAGATATCAGCAGTTGCTTTCTCTGATTGAAAAAGGAAGATTATATTCTCCAAAGGAGGCTGTAAGTTTAGTTAAAAAACTTGCAACAGCAAAGTTTGACGAGACCATAAATCTAGCTGTAAGACTTGGCGTGGATCCAAGACATGCAGATCAACAAGTTAGAGGAACAGTTGTTTTACCTTACGGCACAGGTAAAGAAAAGAAAGTCTTGGTTTTTGCTGAGGGAGAAAAGGCTCAGGAAGCAAGAGAGGCCGGAGCAGATTATGTAGGTGGAGAAGATCTAGTAAAGCAGATTGAAAGCGGATGGCTTGATTTTGATGTAGCAATAGCTACTCCTGATATAATGGGAACCTTAAAAATTCCTTCTCGATTAGGGAAAATTTTAGGTCCAAGAGGATTAATGCCGAATCCTAAAACGGGTACCGTTACTAATGATATAGCTAAGGCTGTTAAAGAATATAAGGCTGGAAGGGTAGAATTTAGGACGGATCGATATGGAATAGTTCATGTTCCAATAGGTAAAGCCTCTTTTTCTGAAGAGGCTTTGTATAAAAACTTAATGACCGTGTTAGGAACCCTTTTAAGGCTTAAGCCAGCCGCAGCAAAAGGACAATATTTTAAAAGTATCTACATATCCCCAAGTATGGGCCCAAGTGTACCTATAGATACTAAGAATATTGCAGACCTTGTAAAACAAGAGGAGGCTGCATAGCGGAATAAAATAAAAACTTGAAATATTAGAGGGCCGAAGACCGTAGGTTTTTAAAATTTCCTACGTAGGCCTTTCTGGTTTCTCAAAAAATAAAAAAAGATTTAGATAAATAAGGGAAAGCCAGAAGGCTTTCCCTTATTTTTGAAATAATAAGAAAGGAGGTGAAAAGATTGCCAAAACCAGAGAAAATACAGAAGGTTGAAGAGTTATATCAAAAAATGCTGAATGCTAATGCTCTAATTTTTACAGAATTCAAAGGCTTATCAGTTGCTGATTTAACTCAACTAAGAGGAAAGATAAGACCCTTAAATGCAGAATACCGAGTAGTAAAGAATACTTTAGCTCTTCGTGCAATTCAAAGAATGTACCCAGATAAAGATTTAGAAAAATTCTTCGTAGGACCTACTGCAATAACCTATTGTTATGATGATCCTTTTGGCGTTTTGAAGGCCCTTGTGGATTATGCAAAGGATCATGAATTATTGAAGTTTAAAGGCGGAATAATAGATGGGGAAGTTTATTCTGCTGATGAGATTAGAGAGTTAGCTAAACTTCCTCCAAAGGAAGTCATACTATCTCAGGTGGTTGGATCTATCTCTGCACCATTATCTTCTCTTGTGTGGAATTTAAAATGGCCTGTTAATAAGCTGGTTTGGACTTTAGACGCTATTGCTAAAGAAAAAGAAAAAATTTCAATAAATCAATAAAGGGAGGTTATTAGAATGAATAAAGAGGAAATTATTCAAGCTATAAAAGAAATGAAAGTGATCGAACTGGTAGAGTTAGTAAAGGCTCTTGAGGAGGAATTTGGTGTTAGTGCAGCAATGCCTGTGGCAGCTGTAGGAGCACCTGTAGCTGGAGCAGCGGCAGCAGCTCCTGTTGAGGAAAAAACTACCTTTGACGTAATTTTAAAGGATGCTGGAGCTAATAAGATAAAGGTGCTCAAAGTAGTAAGAGAAATCACAGGACTTGGTTTGAAAGAAGCAAAAGATCTTGTGGATTCTACACCTAAACCTATAAAAGAAGGCGTATCTAAACAAGAGGCAGAAGAAATTAAAGCTAAATTAGAAGCAGAAGGGGCAGTAGTGGAGATTAAGTAAAAGATTAAAGGGAGGAGGGGGATTAGTCCTCTCCTCCCAAATTAAATCCATCGTGTAATGCTCTAACAGCTTTTTCTACCAAATCTCTTCTTATTATACACGTAATTTTAATCTCGGATGTAGTAATCATTTCTATATTTATTCCTTCCGAAGCAAGAATTCCAAACATCTTGGCAGCAATTCCTGGGGTGCTTTGGATTCCCCATCCCACAATAGAAACTTTTCCTACGTTATTATCATATAATACCTTTTTTGCTCCAATTTCTTTTGCTACTTCTTGCACTACTTTTAGAGCTTCGTTCAACTCCCTTTCAGATACGGTAAAAGATAAATCAGTTATTCCTTCTTTACTTACATTCTGGACTATATCGTCCACATTTATTGATTTTTCTCCAAGAGGAGCAAATATTTTGTGGGCTATGCCGGGTTTGTCAGGGACACCTATAATAGTTATTTTAGCAATGTTTTTGTTATGGGCTATCCCCTTTACTTTCTGTTTAGATTCCACTTCCTTTACCTCCCCTATTAAAGTTCCAGAATTTTCATTAAAACTTGATCTAACTACTACTGGTACATGATATGTGGCAGCAAGATCTACAGAGCGAAGTTGCATTACCTGTGCTCCTTGGCTTGCCATTTCTAACATTTCTTCATAGGATATAAACTCGAGTTTTTTGGCATTTGGTACTACCCTGGGATCGGCAGTAAAAATACCATCCACATCAGTATATATTTCACATATATCTGCTTTTAAAACAGCAGCAAGAGCTACTGCAGTTGCATCAGATCCTCCTCTTCCAAGAGTTGTTACATCTCCCTTTTCAGGTTCATATCCTTGGAAGCCAGCAACAATAACTACTTTTCCTTTTTCTAATTCTTCCAATATTCTCTTGGGATCGATTTTTTTTATATTTGCTTTTGTAAAAACAGAATCTGTCATAATTCCTGCCTGTTTTCCTGATAGAGCTATAGCAGGAATTCCTAAATTTTGCAGAGCCATAGCAGTAAGTGCAGCAGAGATTCTTTCACCAGAAGATAGTAAAAAGTCCATCTCTCTTGGATTAGGATTAGGATTTAATTTTTCCGCCATATCTATAAGTTCGTCAGTGGTATCACCCATAGCAGAAACTACCACTACTAATTTATGTCCACTATGATAATACTTAGCTATTCTTTGGGCCACATTTTTAATTCTCTCAATAGACCCGACAGAGGTTCCACCATATTTCTGTACTATCAGGCTCACCTTCTATATTTCCTCCTTATTTTATTAAATATTCAAGAATTTGAATAGCATTTAAAGCTGCACCTTTTCTAATATTATCTGACACAACCCACATATTTATAGATCTTGGGTTAAATAAATCTTTTCGAATTCTACCCACAAATACCTCATCTCTTCCTTCGCAAAAGATAGGCATTGGATAGACCTTATTCGAAGGTTCATCTAAAACTCTTACACCAGGTGCATTGGATAAAACTTCAAAAACCTCTTCCAAAGAGAAATCATCTTGAAACTCAGCATTAATTACTTCTGAATGTCCTCTTATTACAGGAGTTCTTACGCAGGTTGGAGAAACTTTTATAGTTGGATCATGCAGTATTTTATGGGTTTCTCTTACCATCTTCATCTCTTCTCTGGTATAATTTTCGTCTTCAAAACTATCAATATGTGGAATTAGGTTAAACGCGATAGGATGGGGAAAAACTTTAGGAGGATGATCTTCCCTTTTAAGAAAAGCTGAAGTAGAAGTTAAAAGCTCGTCTATAGCATCTTTTCCTTTTCCAGATACCGACTGATAAGTTGCTACAAATATTCTCTTAAGTTTCCATCTCTTGTGAAGAGGATTTAAAGCTACGAGCATTTGTATAGTTGAACAATTTGGATTTGCAATTATGTTTTTATGATTTTTTAGATCCTCTGGATTTATCTCTGGTATTACAAGAGGTACTTCAGGGTCCATTCTAAATGCATTGCTATTATCTATAATTATGGTTCCTTTTTTTGCAATTTCAGGAGCAAGTTCAAGACTAATCTCTTCTCCAATAGAGAATAATGCAAATTCAGCCTTAGCAATTCCATCTGCCGTGGCTTTTTCAACTTTTATCTTTTCGTTTCCAAACTCCACATATGTTCCTTCAGATTTTGCAGAAGCAAAGGCATACAATTCTGAAATGGGGATTTTTCTTTCATAAAGTATCTTTAACATCTCTTGTCCTACAAGACCTGTTGCTCCGACTACCGCTATTTTATATCCCATCTAATTACCTCCTTACTTAGAGATTTTCTATTTTAATTCCTTCATTATTAACTTTTAGAACCATAAGTTTACCATCAATTTTATTTTTTAAATTATTTTCTAAGTTTTTCAAAATTTCAAGGGCTTTTTTATAAGAGAATGTTAGAGTTATTAATGAAGGTCCAGCCCCGCTTAGTACTAACTTTTTATTAAACTTTTTTAATTCCTCTTTAAGGGTATTATACTCTTTTACTAGTTTAAATCTGTAAGGTTGGTGAATTTTATCATCCATCCCCATGTCTATTAGAGCTTCATCACCTTTAATTAATCCTGTTATTAAAAAACTTAGTTTTTGTAAATTAAATATTACGTCTTCTTTGGGATAATTTTGAGGTAAAATTTTTCTTGCTGATTCTGTGGATAACGTATATTTGGGAATGAAAATAACCCCATATATGTTACTATATACAGGTAGTTTGCTAAAGAAAATTTCATTTTCGTTTTTTAAACATATTACAACGCCTCCTTCTAAACAAGCTGATAAATTGTCAATATGATTCTCAAAATTTAAAGCAATTTTTATTTTTTCAAATTTTTCGAGTTTTTTATTGGCAATTATCTCTGCTGTGAATATACCTCCTAAGATGGCGGCAGCACTGCTCCCAAGTCCTTTTCCTATGGGTATCTCAGATTCTATTTTTATAGTATATTTAAGATCTTCTTTAAACCTAAGATAGTCTAATGTATAGGCTAGGCTTTGAAGAAATAAGTCATTCTTCTTAATCTCTTCCTTATTATTGTTTAGAATCCTTTTTTCAAGGGAATTTAACTCAATATCTATTCTAAGATATAAATCCCAACAGATACCTATAGTATCAAAACCAGGTCCCAAGTTAGCAGATGTGGCAGGCACCTTAATAAGATATCTCATTTTTCTAATATCTTCTGAAATTCTTCTATTTTAGGTTCGATAGATACATCAATCTTAGCTTGTTTTATAGCTATATCTGGATCTTTTAAGCCATGTCCAGTAAGAACACATACTACTTCTTTACCTGGGAATCTATTCTCTTTTAAAAGTTTTTTTACCCCAGCCCATGATGCTGCAGAAGCTGGCTCTACAAATATTCCTTCTTTTGAGGCTAATTCCTTTTGAGCTTCTAATATTTCTTCGTCGGAGACAGTGTCAATTAGGCCTAAGGATTCTTTAACTGCGTTTATAGCTTTATCCCAACTTGCAGGATTTCCTATTTTTATTGCTGTAGCTATAGTTTGTGGATTAGGAATAGGATACCCTTTTACAAGAGGAGCAGCACCCTCTGCTTGAAATCCAAGCATTTTAGGAAGTTGTTTTATTTTCCCTATTTTATAATATTCTTTAAAGCCCATCCAATAGGCAGATATATTTCCCGCATTTCCAACAGGAATAGCAAGATTTTCAGGATTTCTACTAAGAACATCACAAATCTCAAAAGCTGCTGTTTTTTGTCCTTCTAATCGATAAGGATTTATAGAGTTTACTAAGGTAATAGGAAATTTTTGAGAGATCTCTTTTACTAATTTTAAAGCGTCATCAAAATTTCCTTTTACACTAATTATTTTAGCACCATACATTATAGCTTGGGCAAGTTTCCCTAAAGCAATAGCCTTTTCTGGGAGTACCACAAAAGCTTTTAGATTTGTAAGAGCAGCGTATGCAGCTGCTGAGGCGGCGGTGTTTCCTGTAGAAGCACATATAACCATCTCACTTTTTTCTTCTAAAGCTTTTGCAATTGCTACCACCATACCTCTATCTTTGAAGGATCCGGTAGGATTCATACCTTCATATTTAAGCCATATATCTATACCATATTTCTTAGAGAGATTGTTGGCATATATTAGTGGAGTATTACCTTCATGTAGGGTTATTAGAGGGGTTTTATCGGTTATGGGGAGGAGATCTCTGTATCTCGGTATTACGCCATTCATTTCTTCACACCTCAATTCTTATTAAACTTCCCCATTCTTCAAGAATAGGTAGCAACTTTATCTCTTCAATTGCTTTTGACATACTTTTTTCGTAGGTTTTATGAGTTAAAATTACGAGTTCTGCTTTTCCTTCTTTTTCTGAAGTTTCTTTCTGAATGACTGAGGAAATGCTTATGTGATTTTCTCCTAATATTTTAGCTATTTGAGCTAAAACTCCTGGTTGGTCTTTTACCCATAATCTTATATAGTATCGGGTATATATCTCATCGCTAGGTTTTATTTTAGAAGGATAGAGATAAGCAAAGGAATAATACCGAGGAACCGAATAAAGGATGGTATGAGTTGCCTCCAAAATATCAGAAAGAAGAGCCATTGCGGTAGGATAGGGTCCTGCTCCTTCTCCATATAGCAACACATCTCCTCTTTTTTCTGCCCTCAATAATATGGCGTTATAGACACCATTTACAGAAGATAAAGGAGATGATAAGGGAATCATAGTTGGATGAACTCTTACTTCTATTTCACCATTATAGAATTTGCTTATTGCAAGAAGTTTTATTTTATATCCAAGTTCTTTTGCATATTGGATATCTCTTAAGGAAATCTTTTCGATTCCTTCAGTATAGATGTCTTCTGGTTTTATTGTTGTATGATAAGCAAAAGAAGAGAGTATTGCTAATTTGAATTTTGTATCAAGTCCCAATATATCTTTTGATGGATCAGGCTCAGCATATCCTAATTTTTGAGCTTCTCTTAATACTTCCTCAAAATCTCTAAGTTCTTCTTCCATTTTTGTTAATATATAATTTGTAGTTCCATTTACAATTGCCCATATTTCCTTGACTTTATCCACAGCCATAGCTTCTTTGATAGTTTTTATTAACGGTATCCCTCCACCTACACTTGCTTCAAAAGCTATATCTACTCCTTTTTTTCTTGCTATTTTATGAAGTTCATCACCATGAAGAGCAATTACTTCTTTGTTTGCAGTAACTACAAACTTTTTTTCTTCTAAGGCCCTTTTTATATAAGTATGAGCGGGCTCTTCTCCTCCCATTACTTCTACAATAAGAGATATCTCTTTATCATAAATTATCTCGTCAGGATTGTTAGTTAAAAAATCCTTAGGTATATCTCTTTTTTTAGAAAGATCTCTTACAAGTACTTTTTTAATCTCTAGAGGTTCTCCAAGAATATTTAGGATATTTTCTTTCTCCATGTGGATAGTATCCCAAAGAGCCTGCCCCACTTGTCCTCCTCCAAGAATCCCGATCTTCATATCTGTCCCCCTAATAGGTCCTCATAATTTTCTCTTTTTACTATAATCCTATCTTTCCCATTTTCTACTAATACTACTGCAGGTCTTGGAGTAGCATTGTACCACGTATACATGGAAAAGTTGTAGGCACCAGTTGTAAAGGTTATTAAATAATCTCCAGGATTAGGCCATAAACCCGAAAAGTCTTTTATTAAAATATCTCCTGATTCACAATGCTTTCCTGCTATGGAAAAAATTTCTTCCCTATCTCCTTTAGTTATAATTAGGGCCGAATATTTTGCTCCGTATAGAGATGGTCTTATATTATCTGACATTCCTCCGTCTACCGAAACATATTTTCTTATGCCAAGTTCTTTCCTACTCTCAATTCTATAAAGAGTAATTCCTGCTCTACCTACAAGAGATCTTCCTGGCTCACAGATTAATTTGAAATTATGCCCAATAGTCTCACTAAATTTATTTGATACTTCTCGGGCAAGGTCCTCTATGTCAGGGGGATTATCCTCTTTTGTATAGGCTACTCCTAATCCACCACCTATACTCATCTCTTCTACAGTTATGTTTTTACTATTTAGCTCTTTATATACTTCGCTTAATACTTCGGAAAGTTTAACATATGCTGAGATATCAAATATCTGGGATCCTATATGGGAGTGTATTCCCTTAAAAATTATGTTTTTTTCCGTATTTATTTTTTCTATGAGCACTAAAGCCTGCTCTATGGGTAAGCCAAACTTAGTGTCCGTTTGCCCCGTACGGATAGATTTATGGGTATTAACTTCTATATTAGGTATGATCCTTACCAATACTTTTACTTTTGTATCTTTTTTAGACAATACATATTTTATCTTTTCGTATTCATCAAAGTTATCTATAATTATTGCTCCAACCTTCTGATCGATGGCATATTCAATCTCCTTTAGAGTTTTTGCATTTCCATGGAAGTATATGTCTTCAGATGGTACATTAGCACTTAAGGCTATATACAGTTCTCCCCCTGTAGAAACAAGAGCTCCTAAACCATAATTTTTAAATATTCTAATGACTTCTAAAATAGGCAGAGCTTTTATTGCAAATAATACCTTATATTTGTTTTTGTAATATTTTTTCCAAGAGTTTATATATTTTTGAGCCTGAAAAATCAGTGTTTCCTTGTCTAATATATAAAGAGGAGTTCCATATTTTTCTCCTAAATAAGGTATACTTACTCCTCCTATTTTATAGTCTTCATCCTTCTTAAAGGTTATAGGATATACTTTATTTTCCATATACCAGACTCCCTGCTACTCCAGAGTTTGCATATTCGTGGAAGATTTTTCTTATCTTTTGAGTAATTTCTCCTGGTTTTCCATTTCCAATAATTCTTTCGTCAATCTTTATAACTGAGATTATCTCTACTGCAGTACCTGTCAGAAATACTTCATCGGCATTATAAAGATCGTATCTTGTGAAAAATCCTTCCACAACTTCAAGACCAAGCTCTTTCTTTGCAAGTTCTATTACTGTTGCCCTTGTTATACCTGGAAGAGCACCTAAGGTTACTGATGGAGTAAATAATATGCCATTTTTTACGAAAAATATATTATCTACAGTTGCTTCAGTTACATATCCTTGATGATTTAACATTATTCCCTCAGCAGCACCAGCAATTCTTGCTTCTATTCTTGCAAGAATATTACTCATGTAGTTTAGAGATTTTATTCTCGGATCTAAAACATCAGTGGGAGATCTTCTGGTAGCAACAGTAACAGCATTTAGGCCAGTTTGGTAAAACTCTTCAGGAAAGACCTTTATCTTGTCTGCTATGATTATGACAGTACCCTCTTTGCATTCCCAAGGATCTATTCCAAGTCCGTATGCTCCTCTTGTAACAATAAGCCTTATATAGGAATCTCTTAAATTGTTCACTCTTACAGTCTCTAAGACTGCCTCTTCCATTTCTTTAAAAGATAAAGGTATATTAAGCCATACTGCTTTTGCCGATGCGTATAATCTTTCCAAATGCTCCTTGAGTTTGAAAACACTTCCGTTATATGATCTTATTCCCTCAAATACGCCGTCACCATAAAGAAGTCCACGGTCAAAAACAGAAATTTTTGCGTTCTCTGTAGGAATAAATTCTCCATTAATATAAACTAATCCCATTTTGTTTTTCCCTCCTTTTTTTAAGGTAAAATTATACATTTAGAATGGAAATTTTTCAATTGAAATCTCTTGGCATTTTGTTAAAATAATAGTATAATTTTTGAGCTAAATCCTGCTCCATACCGAGAGTATGGGGCCAAATAAGTCCAAGGGAGGTAGGAGATGCGTAAATACGAGATTATGTGTTTAATAAGTCCTGAGTTATCCGAAGAAGATTTCAAAACACTTTATGAGGGTATCCAACAAGATATTCAAAATTTGGGTGGCGAAGTACAAAATGTAGACGTATGGGGTAAAAGAACCCTTGCGTATCCTGTTAAAAAATTTACCGAGGGTTATTATGTGGTTATGAACTTTTTGTTTCCTCAGACTCAGCTTCCAGAATTTGAGCGGAGATTAAAATTAAGAGAAAAACTCTTGCGCTATATGATTACTCTCTTGGAGAAAGAAGAGTAAAAAATGTTAAATAAAGTTTTGCTTATTGGACATTTGGTAAGAGACCCTGAGATGAGGTATACACCTTCTGGTATACCTGTGACTACTTTTAGAATTGCTGTGAATAGGCCTAAGAATAGTAAGGGGGAAAGTACTGCAGATTTTATTGATATTGTGGCATGGAGAAGATTGGCAGAAATATGTGGTGATTATCTTAAAAAGGGTAGGCTTGTAGCTGTGGAGGGAAGACTTAGGACAAGAACTTATCAGACTCCCGATGGCCAAAGAAGGAGAGTGGTTGAGGTAGAAGCAATAAATGTACACTTTTTGGGAAAAAAGAGTGAGAATACAGAAAGTATTTCAATTGAAGAACCTTCAGAGGAGATTCTTGATATTGATATAGAAAATGAAGAAGAGATATTAAATGAAATATTAGAGGAAAGTGAGGAGGAAAGTAATGAGTAATGAGAAGGCTTCTACAAAAGCTCCTAAGTTCGCTTATCCATCAAAGAAAAAATACTGTATTTTTTGTAGTGAAAAGATAGATTATATTGATTATAAAAATGTGGAAAGATTGAAAAGATTTATGACTGAAAAAGGCAAGATAATACCTCGTAGAATCAGTGGAAATTGTGCAAGACATCAAAGACAGTTAAGTACTGCCATCAAGAGAGCAAGGTATATGGCTTTATTACCTTATGTGGTTAAATAGACTATTTAAATTTGGTAGTTTTATAAAGATTAAAGGAGGGCACTTTGCCCTCCTTATTATTATGTGAGGAGAGAATCTATGAATAGAAGTCTTCAAGGTTTGGTTGAAGGGAGTTTAATCACTGCTATAAATATTGTTCTTGCGTGGTTTTCTTATTGGTTTTTTCCTATGATATATTTCATTCCTTTACCCTCTTTGATTTTAACTTATAGACATGGATTAAGAATATCTATATTGTCTCTGATTATTTCTATTATTCTTCTATCCCTAATGTTAAGTCCTTTTAGTGCCATTTTTCTTATGCTACCTTCAGGTATTCTTGGATTATATTTGGGATATGGACTACAAAAGAAATTTAATTTGAGACTGCTAATTGTTGGAAGTTTTACACTTCTTCTGTTCTTTGAAATTTTAAGCATATATCTGTCCATGATACTTTTTAAGATGCCCTTTGAGAAAGTTATAGGAATTGATGCTATGAAAGAAGGTTGGAGAAAATCTTTGGAGATATTTAGGAATTATTTAGGGGAAAGTAATAACGAATATATTGATATGCAAAACAAGTTTATGGAAAATTTACACATCTTTGTACCTTATTTCTTGATAATCTCCACCTTATTTCAGGTTTTTCTTAACTATATAATCGTGGAAAGAGTATTAAAAAGGTTTAAAATAGAAGCGCCATCTTTACCTAATCTTGAAGGTTTTAGGATATCCAAGAAATTATTATTTTCTGTTCTTGCCTTATATATCCTCTTTATTTTTGTTAATATTCCTTCCAAAAACATAATCCTTTCTAATTTGTATCTTTTTTTACAAACTATTATACTTTTTAACGGCTATATTTTTGCATGGATTTTGTTAAAACATTATATTTCACGTAAGAGTTTACGTATACTCCTTTTCATCCTTTTTATTTTAAATCCTATTTTTGGGAGTATAATATTTATAGTAGGTTTTGTTGACATATTCTTTCCTTTAAGAGAAAAATTAATTCTAAAAGAGGGGTAGTTATATGAAGAAAGTAAAAGTTCTACTCTTAAGAGATGTAAATAACTTAGGAAAAAAAGGAGAAATAGTGGATGTAAGTGATGGATATGCTAGAAATTATCTTTTTCCTAAGGGACTAGCACAAGAAGTTAATGAGGGAATGTTAGAACATTTAAAATTGCAGGAGATCTCTCAAAAGAAAAAAGAAGAGAAGCTTTTGGAAAAATTTAGGAAAGAAAAGGAGTATATTGAGAAAGAAGTTTTTGTGATTAAGGCAAAAGTTGGAGAGAGAGGAAAGCTTTTTGGATCTATAACAAGCAAGGACATTGCGGAGATTATCTCTAAGAAGTTGAAGATAGAGATAGATAAAAGACAAGTTAATCTTGATGAACCTATAAAGTCTTTGGGAGAATATAACATTGAGGTGAAATTGCATCCTCAAGTTGTAGCTAATGCTAAAGTGTTGATTGAGGCTGAATAGAGATGAAGAATAAGGAAGATATCCTCGGAAGAGTTCCCCCTCATAATGAAGAAGCAGAACAAGCTGTACTTGGTGCAATGCTTCTTTCAAGGGATGCTATAGCCAAGGTTATTGAAATATTAAATCCAGATAGTTTTTACTACGAGCATCATGGAATAATTTTTAGAATTATTGTAGAACTGTTTGAAAAAGGTCTTCCTGTAGATTTGGTCTCAGTTACAGAAGAGCTGAGGAGTAGAAATCTTCTTGAGAGGGTTGGAGGTAGTGTTTATCTTGCCTCCCTTCTTGATGTAGTTCCTACTGCTGCTAATGTAGAGTACTATGCAAACATTGTGGCAGAAAAAGCTCTCTTAAGAAGACTAATTACTGCTGGTACTGAGATAGTCTCTTTAGGATATAGGGAAAATGAAAATCCAGAACTTTTAGTTGATAAGGCAGAACAATTGATATTTGATATAGCTCAGCACCATAGATTTAGAACCCTTGTCCCTCTTAGAGATATCTTGGCAAAAAGCTTTAAAGAAATAGAAAGAATTCATCAAACAGGAAAACCTTTTACTGGTATTCCTACGGGGTTTTGGGATTTGGACAGAAAAACGGGAGGATTTCAACCTTCGGATCTAATTATAGTAGCAGCTCGCCCTGGAATGGGCAAAACTTCTTTTTGTTTAAATATTGCTCAACATGTAGCTTTAGAGGAACATTTACCAGTGGCCATATTTAGTCTCGAGATGTCAAGTTTTCAGTTAGCTTTAAGGCTTTTAGGTTCGGAGGCTCAGATAGATATTCATAGATTAAGGACAGGACAGATTCGGGAACAGGAATGGCCTAAATTAGCAAGAGCCTTTGGTAAATTAGCAGAGGCGCCTATCTTTGTAGATGATACTCCTGATCTTAATGTTATTGAGATGAGAGCAAGGGCAAGAAGACTAAAAGCAGAAATAGGACTTTCTCTTATCATTGTGGATTACTTACAGCTTATAAGACTTCTCGACAGGGATAAAAGTGAGCATCAACAAATTTCTGAGATTTCAAGAGGACTTAAATCTTTAGCGAGGGAGCTCGAAGTGCCAGTTATTGCTATATCGCAACTTTCAAGAGCTGTGGAGACAAGAGCCGAAAGAAGACCTCAACTTTCAGACTTAAGAGGTTCAGGAGGTTTAGAGCAAGACGCTGATGTAGTAATATTTATCTATAGAGAAGGATATTACAAGGCGCAAGAAGCAGAGATAGACTCAGATTTGCCTGAAGAAGTGGAGATTATAATAGCTAAACAGAGGAATGGACCTACTGGTACTGTAAAGCTATTGTTTATGAAGAATTCAACTTCTTTTAAATCCCTGAGTTTAAGAGAAGAGGCGTGATAGATTTGACTATAGATTTTTAAAGATTTATAATTTTCTCAAGTTTAAAAAAATAGATAATTAACAAATTTAAGGAGGGTTATTTGATGGACGAAAGAGAACAGATTTTATCATTAGTAATCTCATTGGAGGATCAGGAAGAAATAGAAAGATATCTTGGACAATTTCTTGCGGAGTCTAAAGCTAAAGCTGCTCTCTTAATAGATAAAAGTGGTACTGTAATTGGTGGTAGGGGAACTGCTTCTCAATTTGATTTTGTAACCATTTCTGCTTTAGCCGCAGGTGCCTTTTCGGCTACTCAGGAGCTTGCTAAGCTTTTGGGAGAGGAAGAGTTCTCGTTAATTTTTCATCAAGGAAAGAGAAACCATCTTCACATATCTCATATAGAGAAACAGGTTTTACTTCTTGTGATTTTTGATGATTCTACCACCCTTGGTATGGTGAGACTTTTTGCACAAAAGGCTTGTGAAAACCTTGCGAAAATAATAAAGAAAATTAAAGAAAAACAGAAGGACATACCTAAAGCAGAGTTTAATTTTAGTGATATAGAGGATTTTTTCAAAAAATAAAAAATAAGAATAGAAAGGTGAAGATAAATGGCGGTTTTAAATTATGCTGCAAGAGAAATCACTTGTAAAATTGTTTATTGTGGACCTGGTTTGAGTGGAAAAACGGTAAATCTTCAGCAAATTTATAAGATGGTTTCTCCTGATAGACGTGGCGAGCTTGTCTCTCTTGCTACCGAAACCGAAAGAACTTTGTTTTTTGATTTTTTACCTTTAGATCTTGGAACAGTACAAGGTTTTAAGCTGAGATTTCAATTATATACCACACCAGGTCAAGCTCTCTATGAGGCAAGTAGGAAATTAATTTTAAGAGGTGTTGATGGACTCGTCTTTGTGGTAGATTCTCAGAAAAGTAGATTAGATGAAAATGTAAGGATATTTGAGGCTCTTAAAAAGGAGCTTGCTGCTGTGGGTTATGATTTTAACACGCTTCCTTTTGTTTTTCAATATAATAAAAGAGATTTGCCAGATATTGTTAGTGTTGAGGAGTTAAATCAAAAATTAAATCCTGATGGGAAGTATAAATATTTTGAGGCTGTTGCAATCGAGGGAAAAGGAGTTATGGAAACTTTAAAAGCTATTTCTCAGGAGGTACTTTTAAAGCTTACTCGTGGATAAGAATTTAGTACTTATAAAAATTGGTGGAAATGTTTTAAATAAATTTTCTCTCTTCTTATCCTTTATAAAAGATCTTTACGATAAAGGGTATGATTTTGTTTTTTTACATGGTGGAGGAAACGAGATAAATTATTGGATGGAGAGGTTTGGTCTTGAGCCTAAATTTGTAAAAGGCAGAAGAGTAACCGATGAAAATACTTTAAAAATAGTTGAGATGGTCCTCTCAGGAGAGATACAAGGAAGAGTTATATCAGAAATTAAAAAAGTAGGGTTAAAAGTTGTAGGTCTTAATGGAAAGTCAATTTTCAATTGTAGAAAATTGTTTATTGACGGTATAGACTTAGGATATGTAGGGGAAGTAGTGGGAGTAGAAGTTTCGGCTATTGAGAAACTCTTAGAAGAAAGATACATTATAGTCACTACCTCTTTGGGGATTGATGAACAGGGTAATTCTTATAACGTAAATGCTGATTCTGCTGCTTTAGCTTTGGGGGTTCATCTTAAGGTAGAGAGGTTGATATTTTGCACTGATGTTCCAGGAATTATTTTAAAGCAGAATGGTGAAGAGGTGGTTTTAAATAAATTATCTGTAGAAGAGGCTAAAAGATTGATTGAGATAGGAGAAGTTTTTGGTGGGATGATTCCAAAGCTTGAGTCAGCAATTGTGGCTATAGAAAATGGAGTAAAAACAGTGCAAATATGGGGAGGATTGGATTTTTCAAAGGCATGGAATATGGAAGAAGGAACTTTAATTTACAAGTAATTTTTGGGGGAAGATTATGAATGAAGAAAGAATATATGAAGATGAAATTAGCTTAGCAGAACTTTTCTATATCATTTGGAAAAGAAAAATTTTAATCATTACTTTATTCATAGTTTTTATAACAGTAGCTCTAATTTACAGTTTGTTAGCTCCTAAAATTTACGAGGCTAAAACTGTGATCTTATTACCTCAACAATCAGGAAGTACTTCTGCCTTAAGTGCTTTGGCTCAAAGTCTACCTATATCCTTAGGAATTCCTTTATCTTCAACCCCATCTGCGAATATGGTAGCTATTTTAAAAAGTAGGTCTGCAGCTGAGTATGTTTTTAAAAAACTTAAGCTTGAGGGTTATTTTAAAGCGAAAAACTATGAGGACGCCTTAGAGCAGTTGATGAAGAGCATAAAAGTCACTACTAATGATAAGGAAAATACTATTACTCTAACTGCGGAGGCTAAGGATCCTAAATTAGCTGCAGATATTGCTAATACTTATGTAGAAGCTTTAAGTAATATAAATGCTTCTCTTGGAGTATATACTGCGAAAAGGACAAAAGAATTTTTGGAAAAGCAGATAGAAAGAGTTAAAAAAGATTTAGAGCAAGCTGAGAACAGATTGAAGGAATTTCAAGAGAAGAACTTAATATTTGATGTAAACGATGAGGCAAAAGCCGTAGTTGATGCTCTTGCAAAATTGGAATCAGAAAAACAAATGACATCCATAACTTTAAAGGTGGAAAAAGAGAATTTTGAGAATTTAAAAAGAGCTCTTATTAATCAGCAAAGAATTCAACAAAAAGATCTGCTCGCTATAACCTCTCTTACCGCCACATCTACTGTACTTTCTGACCTTAGGAATAAGCTAATCTCTCAGGAATCAGAACTTGCTCTTCTTTCTGTGGATTATGGTCCAGAGCACCCAAAAGTTATTTCCATGAAGTATGCGATTGAGGAGACCAAGAGGGTAATTAGAGACGAACTTGATAGAATTTATAAAGCGATTAATAATTCTTCTTTATATGAACTTTTTAGCTTACAAATGGATATATTTGTTAATGAATCTAAATTAAAAGCTCTTTCTGATGTCATAGATGAATATCAGAAGAGACTTTCTAATTTGCCAGAGCTTGGTCTTACTTTATCTAAACTTTTGAGAGATGTGAAAGTTCAAGAGACTATTTATACCATGCTTCTTTCTCAATATGAACAAGCAAAAATTGATGAGACAAAAGAAACGGCCGTAGTTTCAGTTCTTGATCCTGCTGTACCTCCCTCTAAGAAGTCTAAACCCTCTACTGTTTTAAACGTGCTTATAGCTGGGGTAAGCAGTATATTTTTGGGGATATTTTTAGCCTTTTTCCTTAATTTTTGGGAAAATTTTAAGAGAGAATGGAAAAAATTGGGAGGATAACATGAGAATTCCAGCCTTTGACTTAACGAGGCAATATAAAAGAATTTCAAACGATCTTCTGCCTCTTTTGGAGCAAGTTCTTTCCAAAGGTCAATTTATCTTAGGTGAAAATGTTCACTTATTGGAACAGGAACTTGCTGATTATTGTAATGTAAAATATGGTTTAGGAGTTGCGTCTGGTACTGATGCTCTTCTTATATCTTTGGAGGCCTTAGGAGTTAAAGAGGGAGATGAGGTTATAACCACACCTTTTACCTTTTTTGCTACTTCTGAAGTTATATCTCTATTGAAGGCAAAGCCAGTTTTTGTAGACATTGATCCTACTACTTATAATATAGATCCAGAAAAGGTAGAAGATGCTATTTCTCCTAAAACTAAAGGCATAATTCCCGTTCACCTTTTTGGACAAATGGCTGAAATGGATGATTTGACTTACCTTGCTGAAAAGTATGACCTTTTTATTGTGGAAGATGCTTGTCAGGCTATAGGAGCAGAGTATAAAGGTAAGAAAGCAGGAAGTATCGGAAATACGGGTTGTTTTAGTTTTTTCCCCACAAAAAATTTAGGAGGCTATGGGGATGGAGGTTTCATAACTACCAATGATGAAAAAATATACGAAAAAATCAAACTTTTAAGGGTGCATGGAAGCTCTAAAAAATATTATCATGACATAATAGGTCATAACAGTAGATTAGATGAGATTCAAGCAGTGATACTAAGAGTAAAGTTAAAATATTTAGACTCTTGGATAGAGAGAAGAAGAGAAATTGCAAAGATTTACTCAGAGAATTTAAAAAATTTTGATATAGTAGTTCCTGAAGAGAGACCTTATTTAAAACATGTATATCATCAGTATGTAATAAGAGTTAAGAAAAGAGATGAACTTCAAAATTATCTCTCCTCTAAAGGAATAGGTACAGCCATATATTATCCACTACCACTTCATTTACAAAAATGTTATGAAGATTTAGGTTATAAAAAAGGTGATTTTCCTGAGGCAGAGAAGGCGAGTGAGGAGGTTCTCGCTTTACCTATGTGGCCAGAGCTTACCGATGAAGAAGTGTATTATGTGATTGAAACTGTAAGGGAATTCTATGATAAGTATGGAGGATAGTTATGGGGTTTATTCTTGTAACAGGTGGAGCTGGTTATATAGGAAGTCATGTGGTTAAAGAACTACTTAGGAGAAATTATAAAGTGGTGGTATTGGACAATCTACACAAAGGTCACAAAAAAGCGGTCTTGACGCCGTATTTTGAGATTGTGGATCTAAAGAAGATGGATTCTCTAAGAGAAGTTTTTGAAAAGTATGATATCGATGCAGTAATGCACTTTGCTGCGCTAAGCACGGTAGCTGAGTCCATGAAAGAGCCTTTCAAATACTACGAAAATAATATTTTAGGTGGCTTAAATTTATTAGAGTTAATGAGAGAGTATAATATAAAATACTTTATTTTTTCTTCTACTGCTGCTGTTTATGGTGAGCCTCAAGTAGTTCCTATACCAGAGGATCATCCCAAAAATCCCACTAATGTGTATGGATCCTCTAAATTGATGTTTGAGGAGATATTAAGTTGGTATGATGAAATATATAAGCTTAGATATGTCTCTTTAAGATATTTTAATGCAGCGGGAGCAGATCTTGAGGGAGAACTTGGAGAAGATCACAGACCTGAAACTCACTTAATTCCTATAGTCTTAAAAACAGCCTTAGGACAGAGGGAATATATAGAGATATATGGAACCGATTATCCAACTCCTGATGGCACATGTATAAGAGATTATATTCATGTAGTGGACTTAGCTGAAGCTCATATTCTTGCTTTAGAAGCCCTATTTGATGGAATGCGTTCAGAAGTTTTTAATTTGGGGAATGAGAGAGGATATTCAGTAAGAGAAGTAATCAATATTGCCGAAAAAGTAGTGGGACAAAAGATTCCTATTAAAGAGGGACAAAGAAGACTTGGAGACCCAGCTATTCTTATTGCAAGTTCTAATAAGATAAAAAAGGTACTTAAGTGGCAACCCAAATTTAATGATTTAGAAATCATGATTTCATCCGCTTGGAATTGGATGAAAAAGCATCCTTTTGGATATTCTGAATAAAATTTGATATAATTGATATCGGAAATGGCAAAAGAAAAGAAGGTTGTGGCAGTTAATAGAAAGGCAAGGCATGATTATTCTATTCTGGAGACTTTTGAGGCTGGAATAGTCCTTACAGGTACCGAGGTTAAGTCTCTAAGAAGGGGTAAGGTAAGTTTGCAAGATAGCTATGCGGATGTAAAAAATGGAGAAGTTTGGATTTATAATCTGCATATAAGTCCTTACGAACATGGAAATATTTATAACCATGATCCTAAGAGGCCAAGAAAACTTCTACTTAATAAAGATGAGATCGCATATCTTGTGGGAAAAGTAAGGGAAAGAGGATTGACTTTAATACCACTTTCTATATACTTTAATGAGCGGGGTTGGGCAAAAGTAGAGTTAGGGCTTGCAAAGGGTAAAAAGCTTTATGACAAGAGAAGAGATATAGCAGAAAGAGATGAAAGACGAGAATTAGAGAGACTATATAAGTTAAAGTACTAATGGGGGCGATTGGTTTCGACAGGGAGTACAAGGATCAAAAGCTGCAAGCCGAGGTGCCGTTACCTCGTAAAACAACGGCAAAAAAGAAGTGCCAACACAAATTTAGCATTAGCTGCTTAATTTAGCAGCTACGCTCTTCTAACCCGGGCTGGCAGGGTTAGAAGGGTGTCATAGTAAGCCAGCTGCCCCTTCCGACTCCCCTAAGGAAGGGAAAGAAGTAAGGGGATAGGTGCTTATGGAATCCTGCGGGAGGGAGTCTGTAAGCACCGAAAAGTTAAAACTCCCGCTAAGCTTGTAGAGGCTTTTGATTCTTGCTCTCTGGACGCGGGTTCGACTCCCGCCGCCTCCACCAAAAATTAAATTCGGGCTAAGAAAGGAAGAGCTCTTAGGAAATGTCTTTAAAAAGGTTTTTATTTGTTTTATTTTTTGTTTTTATTTTGTTAGCCAATAACTACATTTTAAGTGATGAGTTATCTTTTCTTGAAGTTGATTATTTAGGAGAAAAGATAAAAATCCTTACTACCCTTAAAGAGATTAATAATGAGATCTATATTCCTTTACCCTTATTTTCCTCAACTTTTGGATATGCTTACAAACAAGTTGCCGACGAAATACATCTTTATGACTCTAACAATGAAATTCTTATAGCAAAAGTAGGAGAGAAAAAGGTAATCTTGCATGGAAGAAACGGGGTTTTAGTTAATCCTATTTTAAAAGAAGGTGATATAGTTTATTTTCCTCTTTCCTCTTTTTATCGACTTATAGGGTATAGAGCATATCTGAAGAATAAGACTCTATATATAGTAAATGAAATATCAAATGTGGATTATTCAAAGGGGATATTAACTATAAACTTTAAAGGGAAGTCCCAGATAAATTTTAATACCTTAAATTTAAGCGCACCTCCACGGTTTGTAATTGATCTCCAGAATGTCGTTTTTATCGATAATAAAGGAGAGATAAATTTAAATGATCCGTATATAAAAAGTATAAGGTATTCTCAATTTAATGTGGCTCCATACGTAGTAAGAGTGGTTGTCGAATTTAAAAACCAAATCATGACACCTGAGATTAAGAAGGATTTAGGAAAATTAATCTTAAAGTTTCCTGTAAAATATGGAGAAAATGATGGACAAGAAATGGTAAGACTTTATGATCTTTCCTGGGAAGAGAATGCTGATACTTTGAATTTTTTTTTGAGGTTTTCTGATAATTTTACTTATACTAAAAACTTTTTACCTAATCCTAATAGGTATTATTATGATATTTCCAACGCAGAATCCTCTCTGACTTATACTAGTATTATTATTCAAAGGGATCCTATTATTTCTGTGAGAATTGGCGAAAGGACAAAGGAGGATTATAGTTTAAGGGTTGTTTTTGAAACATATACCGAATCAGATATAAGTGAGGAAGTATACTCAAATACTCTTAAAATTTCTTTTAAAGTCTCAAAAAAAGGAAATTTAATAAGAGAAAATTCCATAAATTATACAGTTTTTGTTGATCCAGGGCATGGAGGTTCTGATCCTGGTGCTATATATGGAGAGCTAAAAGAAAAAGATATAAATTTGAAAGTTTCTCTTAAACTTGCAGAGAAATTAAAAAACAAAGGTTATATAGTATATCTTCTTAGAGAAAATGACATTACTTTGTCCTTGGATGACAGGGTTAAGTTTATTAATGATAAGATAAATTCCAATAATCTACTTTTGTCCTCTTCTATTTTAATAAGTATACATACAAATGCCGCTTTTTCTCCTGATGTAAGAGGCATAGAGATATGTTATGCTAATGATCTATCGGAAAGTTTAGTCAAGACTTTTATAGAAGTTTTTAATTCTAATGGTCTTATGGTAAGGAGATCTATCAAAGGAAAATTTTATGTTCTATCCCGTGTCTCTATACCTTCTGTAATTGTTGAAATGGGATTTATCACTAATGAATTTGATAGAAATTTGTTATTGAACGATGAATATCAAGACAAGTTAATAGATAAAATTATAGAAGTGATAGACAAATATGTAGAAGGAGGTAAAAATGAGTAAAATAGGTATTCTGGATTCTGGTGTAGGTGGGCTTTCGGTTCTTAAAGAAGTTTACCTAAATAATTTAGCCGATGAGGTCTATTTCTTAGGCGATACAAAATACTTTCCTTATGGGATTAAGCCTGTAGAGTTTATTCAAGAAAGAGTTTTTGAGATAGTAAGTTTCTTTAAAAGTCTTGGTGTAGAAGAGGTTATCATAGCTTGTAATACTGCATCGTCAGTAGCTTATGATTTTCTTAAAGATAGATTTAGAGATCTTAAAATACATAGTATTGTCTTAGGAGCTATAGAAGGTGCAAAAAATTATAAGGCTAAAAAGATAGGGGTTTTAGCTACAAGAAGAACTATGGAAAGTAATATCTATCCTAGATTAATTCACAAAAAGATTTCAGACAAAATCGAGGTATATGTTCAATCTTGCAGTGAGGGACCTCTTCTTGAGACTATTGAAAAGGGAATAGTGGAAGGAGAACTTATTGAGAAAGAAATCATGAGGTGTATTGATCCATTAGTAGAGAAAAACATTGAAGGGTTAATTTTAGGATGTACTCATCTTCCTTTTGTAAAAAAAGTTATAAAAGACTTATATCCTAATCTTTTTGTAGTTGATCCTTCCTTAGAGGTAATAAATTTTTTAAGAAGTGATAGTAATTTTAATACAAAGGTAGAGATTTTTGTCACCGGAGAAGCAGAAGAATTTCAAGGGATTCTTAACAAACTCTTAGGTATGGATTGGATTGTCAAAAAAGTAACTTTGGATAGGAGTGATGTAAGTGTTATCAAAGGATAGACTAATTAATACCTTTATAGATTTTGTAAAAATCTCCTCTCTTTCTTTAAGAGAGAAAGAATTTTCTTCTTTTTTGAAAAATAGACTTGAAAATTTAGGCTTAAAAGTTATTGAAGATAACGCTGGAAAAACTTTAGGTGGAAATTCGGGGAACTTATATGCTTATCTTGATGGTGATGGAGAACCAATTTTAATCTCAGCTCATATGGATACAGTATCTCCAGGGGAGAATATAAATCCTCAGATTGCTGGTGATTACATCCTAAGTGATGGAAATACAATTTTAGGAGCTGATGATAAAGCTGCCATATCTGCTATAGTGGAAGCTATTCAAACTATAAAAGAAAAAAAAGAAAGAACTAAAAAGATTGAATTTCTTTTTACTATTGGAGAAGAGATAGGGCTTGTAGGAGCTAAAAACATAGATCCTTCTTTAATAAAGTCAAAGGAGGGTTATGTGTTAGATGGAGAAGGAGATGTGGGTACTTTAATATTAAGAGCACCAACTCATGATAGGTTTTATCTTAACATATATGGTAAAGCTTCCCATGCTGGAACTTCCCCAGAAAAGGGTATAAATGCCATATTATTAGCTTCGGATTTTCTTCTTAACCTTTCTTGGGGTAGGATTGATGATTTTACTACTGCAAATGTAGGAATTATAAAAGGAGGTAGAGCAACTAATATAGTCCCCGATGAAGTGTATCTGGAAGGTGAGTTTAGGAGTCTTGATGAGGATAATCTTTCTTCTCTGTGGAGGAGATTTGAGGATAATCTTATTAAGTTGGTAAAAAAAGGTGCTAGTTATGATTTGAGAAAAGAAACTCTTTATAGAGGATTTAACATTGATGAGAGGGAAAAAGTTGTGAGAAGAATAGTGGATGTTTTAAACCAGATGGAAAAGAAAATTAATTTGACATATACTATGGGGGGAAGTGACGCTAACATTTTGAACTCCTATGGGATAAAGACAGTAAATGTAGGAATTGGAATGGAAAATGCTCATTCTAAGGAAGAGCGCATAAAAATAGAGAATCTTTATGATACTGCAGTATTGATTTATAACCTTATAAGAGGGTGATATATATGGGTGAAAGGACAGTAGTTTTGGGAGTCATTGGAGCAGATGTTCATGCTGTAGGCTTAAGAGTTCTAGATTATGTATTGAGAAATGCGGGTTTTGATGTGGTGAATATTGGGGTTTTATCATCACAAGAGGATTTTATAAAAGCAGCGATTGAATCGGGAGCAAGAGCTATTTTAGTTTCATCTCTTTATGGACATGCAGAACTTGACTGTAAGGGTTTTAAGGAGAAACTAAAGGAAGCAGGACTTGAAGATATAATCCTCTATATAGGTGGAAATTTAGGCGTAGGACAAAAAGATTGGAATGAAGTAGAAAAGAAATTTAAAGATTTAGGTTTTCACAGAGTATATCCTCCTAAAACTTCGCCCGAAGATGTGGTTAGAGACCTAAAAAAGGACTTGGGATTAGAATAGAAAGTCATGAAAGCTCTAATATTTGATATTGGAAGTACTTTTACTAAAGGTGTGGCTTATGATTTAGAGAAAGGAGAGATTATAGGTAAGGCAAAATATCCTTCTACAGTAAGTGAGGATGTAAACATAGGACTAAGTAAAGTAATAGAGGATATAAAGGCTCAAACAGGGTATAGGATAGAAGAATTTGAAATAAAAAGAGCCACTAGTAGTGCTGCAGGAGGCTTAAAGATAATTGCTATTGGACTTGTTCCTGATCTTACTGCAGAGGCTGCTAAAAAAGCTGCTCTTTCTGCTGGAGGAAAGGTATTAAAAGTATATTCTTATGAGCTTACAAGCTTGGATCTTGAGGAAATTTTGTTTTTGAAACCCGATATAATAATACTTTCAGGGGGGACTGATGGCGGAAACCGGTATTATCCTTTGGTAAATGCTCAAAAACTTTCTACTTTACCCTTAAATATTCCCTTTATTTATGCTGGAAATAAGGATTTAAGAGATAGAATAGAGAAAATTTTCAGAGAAAATAATAAAGAGATATATATTACTGAGAATGTAATGCCAGAATATGGAGTTATAAATATTAATGAAGTACAGAAATTAATTAGAGAGATTTTTTTAAGAAATATAATTCATGCAAAAGGTTTGGACAAAGTGAAAAAGATAATTGATGGAGTAGTAATGCCAACACCTCTTGCGGTTTTAAAAGGCTTAGAGGCATTCTCGGAGATGTACGGAGAAAGTATATTGGTGGATGTAGGAGGAGCAACCACTGATGTTTGTTCTGTGGCTGAGGGAGCACCAACTCAGTCGGGAGTTGTGTGGAAAGGTTTGAAAGATCCAATAGTAAAAAGGACCGTTGAAGGGGATCTTGGAGTAAGGGTTTCTGCTGTATCTTTATTGGAAGCGGTTGGTGAAAGAGAATTAGAAAAATTAGCTAATGATTTAAAAATAAATCCAAAGGAAAGGGCATATTTTCTTAGTAAAAATACCAATTTTATACCTGAGAAGGATGAAGATATTTATTTTGATGCAATACTTTCTTATTATGCTGTAAAAATAAGTGTAGAAAGACACGTGGGTCATTTAGAGGTAATTTATACTCCAATGGGAACCTTATATTTTCAGTATGGGAAAGATTTGAGGGGGGTTAAAAAATTGCTTCTTACTGGTGGACCTTTGATTTATAATCCTCACAAAAAAACAATATTGAAAGGAGCTATTTATTCTAAGGATGAGCCTTTTGTTTTAAAGCCTATATCTCCTGAAGTTTTTATTGATAAAGAATATATATTATTTTCTATAGGTGTAATATCTGAGATCAGTAAAGAAAAGGCTAAAAAACTTATTGAGAGATATATGAAGAGAATGGAGGCTTGGGAATGGTCTTAAAAAATAAGAAATGGGATCATAAATATTTCTTGAAGATGAGAGAAGAAGTTCTAAATTCTTGGGAAACAGGAAGGGAGGTAAATTTTGAAGAAGCGGTTTCATATTTAAGCTCATTACCAAGGGAAAAATATGCAGATTATGTTTTGAGAAAAGCAGATGAAAGTAAAAAAACCCTGCTTCAGCCAAGAGCAGGAGTGCCTATATTAAAAGAACATATCCTTCTTTTGCAATACCTCCAAAAAGAGGGTGGGGCAGATATATTACCAACTACTATTGATAGCTATACAAGACAAAATAGATACCGAGAGGCACAATTAGGTATTGAAGAGAGTTTAAGAGAGGGAAGATCTTTACTCAATGGATTTCCTGCAGTAAATTATGGTGTTAGGGCTTGTAGAGAAATAATAGAAAGTGTTGATGTACCAGTAGAGGTGAGACATGGAACTCCTGATGCAAGATTGCTTGCAGAAATAACTCTTGCAGCTGGATTTACCTCCTTTGAAGGAGGGGGCATTACCTATAACATTCCTTACGCTAAAGATGTTTCTCTGGAAAACTCAATTCTCTATTGGCAATATGTGGATTACCTTGTTGGACTCTATGCTGAAAATGGAGTAATAATAAATCGAGAGTCTTTTGGTCCTTTGACGGGTACCCTTGTTCCTCCATCTATCTCTATAAGTATTGGAATTATAGAAGCTCTACTTGCTGCTGAGCAGGGAGTAAAGAGTTTTAGTGTGGGATATGGGCAATGTGGGAATATTATTCAAGATACCGCTTCTATTAATGTTCTCTATAGGTTAACAAAGGAGTATTTGGCAAGTTTCGGATATTATGATGTACATGTTACCACTGTTTTGCATCATTTTATGGGTGGGTTTCCAGAGGATGAGGCAAGGGCTTATGCGGTAATAAGCTTAGGTACAGTTCCAGCGGTATTATCTAAAGCTACGAAAGTAATAGTGAAAACACCTCAAGAAGCAATTGGTATTCCGTCTAAGGAGGCTAATGCTGCAGCTTTAAGAAACACAAGACAAGTTCTTCAAATGTTAGACTCGCAGGATTTTATTGATAAGAATAAACTTCAAGAAGAGGAATACATCATTGAAAGAGAAGTGAGAAGCATTTTAAATAGTGTGTATTCTATTGGTGAAGGAGATCTTGTGTTAGGTACTGTAAGGGCTTTTTCTTCTGGTTTGCTTGATGTTCCTTTTGCTCCAAGTAGGTTTACTCTGGGAAGAGTTATGCCTATAAGAGATAATGAGGGTGCTATAAGATTTTTTGATTTTGGAAATTTGCCCTTTGATGAAGAAATTAAAGATTTTCATAGAAAGAAGATTGAAGAGAGAGCAAAGTATGAGAAGAGAGAAATTAGTTTTCAAATGGTATTAGATGACATATATGCTATAAGTAAAGGTAGATTAGTGGGAAGACCTAAGTAGGTTAAGGAGATTTATTATGATAAAAGATGCTTTATATTCCATTGGGCTTTCAGGTTTTTATTTTGATGATCAGAGGGCTATTAAAGCAGGAGCAAAAGAAGATGGCTTTGCTTATAGGGGAATTCCTTTAACCTCAGGCTATGAATCTGTAAGACAGAAAGGAGAAAGTATATCGGTAATCTTAATTCTTGATGATGATCAGATAGCCTTTGGGGATTGTGCTGCTATTCAATACTCGGGAGCAGGAGGGAGAGAACCGTTATTTAAAGCAAAAGAATTGGTTAAAGATTTAGAGAATGTAGTATTTCCCTTTCTTTTCCAGGAGAAATGGGAAAGTTTTAGATTCATATGTCAGAAGTTAGAAACCTTGAGTATCAATGGTAGGAAACTTCATACTGCTTTGAGGTATGGAGTTTCTCAAGCTATTCTTGATGCTTTTTCAAAATATTATAAAAAGACCATGACTGAAATTATTCGGGATGAGTATTTGCTAAATTTTGACATTAAAAAGGTTCCAATTTTTGCTCAATCAGGAGATGAAAGATATATTAATGTGGATAAAATGATTCTTAAGAGAGTAGATGTTTTACCTCACGCTCTCATCAATAATGTAGAGACAAAGTTAGGATGGCGTGGAGAAAAGTTAATAGAGTATTTGGGATGGTTGAAAGAGAGAGTAAAAATACTTGGAGACGAGAATTATCATCCTATATTTCATATAGACGTTTACGGAACCATTGGAATTGCTTTTCAGTATAATATAGATGAGATAGTAGAATATATGGAAAAACTTGAGAAGATTTGTTATCCATATAAGTTGAGAATTGAAGGGCCTGTAGACATGGAGAGTAAAGAGTTACAAATAGATTTCTTGAGCAAAATAAAGAGAAAACTCAAAGAAAGAGGTATAAATGTGGATATTGTAGCAGATGAATGGTGTAATAGCTTAGATGATATCAAGGATTTTATTAAAGCTGAAGCAGTGGATATGATCCAGATAAAGACTCCTGTTTTAGGTAGTATTCACAATTCTATTGAGGCTGTGCTTTATTGCAGAGAAAACAATATAGGAGCCTATTTAGGTGGTAGTTGTAATGAAACTGATAGGTCGGCTCAGGTTTCCGTCCACATTGCATTGGCAACTCAGGCGGATCAAATTTTGGCAAAACCAGGAATGGGCGTAGATGAAGGACTGATGATAGTTTATAACGAAATGATGAGGACTTTAAAAATATTAAAAAAGAAAGGATTGAATGTTATAGATGCTTAAGATTTTCTCTCCTACTGCTATTTTAGGATATGGTTTTCCTGAAAAAACTTATTACAATGCCCTCTCAGAGAAGCCAGACATTATTGCTGTAGATGCAGGTTCGACAGATCCTGGACCTTATTACTTAGGTAAAGGTATTTCTTTTGTTGATAGGAACGCTACTAAGAGGGATCTATATTATTTAATAAAAATGGCTTTAAAGTTTGACATACCAATATTAGTCGGAAGTTCAGGAGGATGTGGTACAAAATCTTCTTTAGATTGGACTTTTGATATAGTTAAGGAGATTTTAGGGACAGAAAATATCAAGGCAAAGGTTGCCAAAATTTATAGTGATATTGATAAAGAGATAGTTAGAAAAGCTATTTTAGGGGATAAAATTAAAGAACTTGATGGGTCTTCGAAATTAACTGTAGAAGATCTTAAAAATGTAAATAATATTGTGGCTCAAATAGGTATATCGCCCTTTATTGAGGCTTATAAAAAGGGAGTAAATATAATTTTAGCAGGAAGAAGTTATGATCCAGCCCCGTTCTCTGCAATTCCAATTTATAAAGGATATCCTAAAGGGCTTTCCTACCATTTAGGAAAAATTCTTGAATGTGGGGCAATTGCAGCTGAACCTGGTAGTGGAAGAGATGGGCTCATGGGATTAATTTTTGAGGATCGTTTTGAGGTTTATCCCCTTAACGAAGATAGAAAATGTACTGTTATTTCTGTGGCTGCTCATACTCTATATGAGAAAAGTGATCCCTATCATCTTATTGGTCCCGATGGGGTTATTGATCTTACCAAGTCGGTTTTTATACAAAAAGATGAGAGAACTGTTTCGGTTATGGGTTCAGAGTTTATAGAATCTAAGGATAAGTGGATTAAGATAGAGGGAGCCAAATATCTTGGTATAAGAGGGGTCTGTATAGCTGGAATTAGAGATCCTATCATGATTTCTCAAATAGATGAAATATTAGAAAAGCAGAAAATTCTTCTAAGGGAGAATTTTAAAGATTTAAATAAGTATGAAATATTTTTCCATGTATATGGGAAAAATGGAGTTATGGGAAGTTGGGAGAAGGAAAAGAATCTTTCCCACGAACTTTGTATTGTTATTGAGGTGATAGGTGAGAATCAAGATCATGTAAAGACAATACTTGGATTTTTAAGATCTTCGCTTCTTCATTATGGTTATAAAAACCGTATTTCCACAGCTGGAAACCTTGCTTTTCCATTCTCTCCCTCCGAAGTTATCTGGGGAGAGGTTTTTGAATTTAAGATTTACCATCTTATAAAACTTGAAGATTACGAATTTCCAATAGAGGTTGTAGAGGTTTAGCCTATGAGGCATAAATTAATTGATTTGGCAAAAGTAATACGTACTAAAAATAGTGGTCCCTTCATTCTTACCATAGACATTATTTTTAAAGATTCTTATGTGTATAAGAGATTAAAAGAAATAGATTATTTTTCTAAAGTTTGGTGGGCTCAGGTTTATGGGATAAATTTAGATGATGTTATTTCTGTAATTTATTTTGATCCTGTAAGTGCTGTTAAGGCTAATATAAAAAGGAGGGTTCCATCGGGAAGTCCTGGGGATACTGATGTTTATGGAGCCCAACAACATGCTCCTCTTCTTGAGGTGGAGATAGATGTTTAGAGTCATTAATCAGGAGGAAATTTATAAGAAGTTGGTAGATTTGATAGAAAAAGTAAATTTTTCTTTACCTGAGGACGTAGAAAAAGCTTTGCTAGAATCAAGAAAAAAAGAAGAAGATAAAAATGCTCAAATTGTTCTTGATATTCTTATAGAAAACGCAAAAATTGCTAAAGAAAAAAAGATTCCTGTATGTCAAGATTGTGGAATGGTGGTGGCTTTTGTAGAGATTGGTAGAAATTTATGTATTAATGGGAATATAGAGAATGCTATAAATGATGCAGTAAGAACAGTTTATGTAAATGATTTTCTCAGAAAGTCTGTAGTTAGGGATCCTTTAAGGAGAATTAATACAGAGGACAATACTCCTGCAGTTATTCACTATGATGTGGTTGATGGAGATAAGTTGAGAATAAATATACTGATAAAGGGCTTTGGAAGTGAAAATGCGAGTGTGGTAAAAAATTTACTTCCTACTGTATCAAGAGAGGAGTTAATTAATGAGATTATAGAGCATATAAAACTTTTCGGGCCTAACGCATGTCCTCCATTAATTGTGGGTATAGGTATAGGAGGTACTTTAGAGAAGGCTGCAATTTTATCTAAGAAAGCATTATTGAGGCCTATAGGTAAACATAATGATGATCCTTTTTGGGCATCTTTGGAAGATGAACTTTTGGAGAAGATAAATAATCTCAATATAGGCCCTGGAGGGCTTGGGGGAAAAACTACAGCTTTAGCGGTAAATATAGAGAGTTATCCTGTTCATATTGCAGGATTTACTCTTGCAATAAATCTCCAATGCTGTGCGGTAAGGCATGGGTGGGTTGAGATATGAAAAGGATCTATATTCCTGATGATATTGAAAAATTGGAGAGGTTTGAGGTAGGGGAATGGATACTTTTAAATGGGGTGTTGTATTCTGCAAGAGACCAAGCTTGTAAAAAATTAGTAGATATGATAGATAAAGGAGTTGAACTACCTTTTAATTTAAAGGATATTATTATCTATCATATGGGACCTTCTCCTGCACCACCCGGTAGAGTGGTAGGTTCTGCAGGACCTACTACAAGCAAAAGGATGGATCCTTTTGTGGCAGAGCTCATGAGGAATGGAGTAAAGGGATTTATTGGAAAGGGAATGCGAGGTAAAGAAGTAATTGAAGCAATAAAAAAATATAAAGGTTTTTATCTCGTAACAGTGGGAGGAGCGGGAGCGTATCTTGGAGATAGAATTAAGAATATGGAAATTTTGGCTTTTCCTGAACTTGGTCCTGAAGCCATTTATTATTTAGAGGTTTTTGATTTTCCTGCCATGATGGCTATTGACTCTAAAGGAAACTCCTTCTGGAAGATATAATGATACATCCAAAAGTTCTATTAAGGGAGGCCATTTATTATGCTCCACGAGGGGAAGCAAGACTTCAGCTTCTTGGATCTATTATTGCTCAAAATTTCCTATCTCATGAAGATAAACTCATAGGACTAATAGGGGATTCTGGTTCAGGGAAATCCTTATTAATAAGAGGGATGTTTCCAGGACTTAATCTAACTAACGATGATGAAGGAGTATATAGAAGGCCCTTACCTCTTATTGAAGATTATGAGAGAGGAAGATTTTACGAATATATATACCATCTTGATGTAAGATTTGAGCTAGCTTTTTATCCTATATATCTTATAGCAGAAGCTATTTTAAAGGCTTTAGAAGAAGATAGAAAAATTGTTTGTGAACATTTTGAGCTGATCTACTCTTATATTAAGAGGAATGCAGACCTACTCATAGGAGTAGGTGAAGAAGTTATTGTAGCAAGACCTAATATTTTTGGGCCTTTGCCAGAAGAAATTGTAGCCATTGTTTTTCCCTCTCTAAGTTATAGATTGCAGGCTCATACAGCTGAGGATCTGACAGGAATGATTTTGGAGGATCATGGTTATTTACGATATATTGAAGGACACAGTGATGTGAAACATGGATTTGTTATAAGATTGAAAGAGAAACTTCAAGTAGATATTTCAGATTTAGAAAGAGAGGTTAAAAATTATATTGAAAAGGGTATAGAAGTATCTTATTTAGATAGACAACACATAAAGATAGGTGAGCGTATTATACCTTGTACAGGACCAAGACTTCATGTGAAAAATACGAGAGATATAAAAGAGTTCTATTTATATCCCGATTTCATTTTTGACAAAGAAGAAGAGGATTATTTGCTTGTTGGATTTGTCGATAAGGTGGAATATGATAAAATAGTTAATAAACTTAAAGAAAGAGGAAGATAGATATGGTAAGGATTGATAAAAGATCAAATACGGATTTAAGACCTGTGAAAATAACAAGAAAATATTTAAAGTATCCCTTGGGGTCGGTTTTAATTGAGATGGGAGAAACAAAAGTTATATGCACTGTTTCCATGGAAGAAAAAGTTCCCCCTTTTCTTAAGGGTACAAATCAGGGATGGTTGACTGCTGAATATGGGATGCTTCCAGGTTCTACTCCAGAAAGAAAGGTGAGAGACGTAGTAAAAGGTGCGATAAATGGGAGATCTCAAGAAATTCAAAGGCTTATAGGGAGATCTCTAAGGGCAGTAGTTGATTTTAGCAAGCTTGGGGAAAGAACTATCTGGATTGATGCAGATGTTATTCAGGCAGATGGTGGTACAAGGACCGCTGCTATAACTGGGGCTTTTGTGGCTCTTTATGATGCTTTAGAAAAGTTGAAGAGGGAGGGAATCATAAAAGAGATACCTATAAGAGAATTTGTTGCTGCTGTAAGTGTGGGAATCGTAGATGGAGAAATTCTTCTTGATCTCTCTGCTAATGAGGACATGAGGGCCGAAGTGGATATGAATGTGGTTATGACAGAAAGTGGTAAATTTGTGGAAATTCAAGGAACTGCTGAGAAAACTCCTTTTACCCATGAACAGTTGCAACATATGCTTAACCTTGCTAAGCAGGGTATTATGAGATTAATTGAAATTCAAAAGAAAACTCTTGGGTTACTTTAGATGGATAAGTTTATTATATTGGCGACAAAAAACGAAGGTAAAATAAGAGAAATATTGGATATTCTCTCAGAGTATAGAAGTTGGATAAAAACTTTGAAAGATTTAAATCTTGACATAGAACTTCCTGAAGAGTTAGGTGAAAGTTATGAAGAAAATGCTTTTATCAAAGCAAGGTATATTGCTGAACTTACAGGTTATCCTGTTATTGCAGAAGATTCGGGTCTTGAAATTGATGCTTTAAAAGGAGAATTAGGCATTCATTCTGCAAGGTTTGGAGGAAGTGTGGGATATAAGGAAAAGATAAGATTGGTTTTGGAGAAGATGAAAGATATTCCATGGGAAGATAGAAAAGCAAGATTTGTATGTAAGGCAGTGTTTTATGATGAAAAAGAAGACATAAAAATTATTACAGGTGGGAAAGTTGAGGGGTATATTGCTTATGAGCCGAGAGGAGAAAGGGGTTTTGGTTATGATCCTATTTTTTATTTTCCCCCATTGGGTAAGACCTTTGGGGAAATAAACGAGTTTGAGAAAAACAAATATAGCCATAGATTTATGGCTTTTAATAAGTTAAAATTATTTTTAGAATGTTTTTATAAAGGGGGTAAGCTATGAAAGAGATAATTTCGACCTCAAAAGCTCCTTCTGCTATTGGTCCTTACTCTCAAGGAATAAAGGTAGGGAATATGGTATTTATCTCGGGACAAATTCCAATTGATCCAGATACGGGAAATGTGGTAGAGGGAGGAATAAAGGAACAAACCAAAAGAGTTTTAGAGAATGTAAAAGCTATATTGGAATCCATAGGTGGAAGTTTAAATAATGTAGTAAAGACTACAGTATTTATGGTAGATTTGGAAGAGTTTTCTGAGATGAATGAGGTATATAAAGAATATTTTCCTAACAATCCTCCTGCAAGATCAACTATACAGGTTTCTGCTCTTCCCAAAAATGTAAAAATTGAAATTGAAGCAATAGCGGTCTTTTAAATTTTTATTTAAGAGGAGAAAGATGTATGATTCCTCTGCGAGATGATATACCGTCTCGAAGGTATCCTATAGTTAATATGACTCTTATCTTCTTGAATATTTTTGTTTTTTTATGGGAGATGTTATTACCTCAAGGGGTCTTAGAAAGTATAATATTTAAATATGGGGTAGTCCCATATAGGTTTTTCAGTTTAAATTTACTTCCTCATGGGATTTTAACCCTTTTTACTTCTATGTTTTTACACGGTGGATGGTCTCACATCATTGGTAACATGCTTTATTTGTATATATTTGGTGACAATGTAGAGGATGCTATGGGGCATTTTAGATATCTTGTTTTTTATCTTCTTTCTGGAATTCTTGCTGGGTTGACTCAAATCTTCTTTAGTACTAACCCTTATATGCCTGCTATAGGAGCGAGCGGAGCGATTGCAGGTGTTTTAGGAGCATATATGAGATACTTTCCCTTAGCGAAGGTTCTAACTATGACTTTTTTTGTATTTTTTATAGATTTTATTTATATCCCTGCTTTTTTATATATAGGTCTTTGGTTTATAATGCAAATTTCATCAGGGATATTCTCTCTTTTAATTAATATTAGTGGTGGAATAGCTTGGTGGGCACATATTGGGGGGTTTGTTTTTGGTTTCATCTTAGCAAAGCATTTTAGGAGAAGAAGATATTGGGTTTATTACTACTAAGGGAGGTGACTTTTTATGAACTTTTGGGATATTTTTTGGATCATATTTATTTTGAGTAGTATTTCTCCCATAGTAAGGCAGAGAGTTATAGAAGCAGAGAGATTTAGATTAATTCAGACCCTGGAGAGAAAGAGAGGTTCTAGGGTTATTACTCTTATTCATAGGCAAGAAACTATGAATCTTTTTGGTATCCCAATAGCAAGGTATATTAACATTGAAGATTCAGAAGAGATTTTGAGAGCTATAAGACTTACTCCTGAGGATATGCCTATTGATTTAATTCTCCATACTCCTGGTGGGTTAGTATTAGCAGCTGAGCAGATAGCTCATGCATTAAAAAATCACAAAGGAAAGGTTACGGTCTTTGTACCTCATTATGCTATGTCAGGAGGAACTTTTATAGCTCTTGCTGCAGACGAAATTATAATGGATGAGAATGCAGTACTTGGTCCTGTGGATCCTCAACTTGGAGAATATCCTGCTGCTTCTATCTTAAATGCTATTAATAGAAAGGGGGCAGATAAAGTCGAAGATAAAACCCTTATTCTGGGAGATGTGGCAGAAAAAGCAATTAGACAGGTAAAAGAATCAGTTTTTGAGCTTTTAAAAGATAAAATGCCTGAAGAGAAAGCAAAGGAGATTGCAGAAATTCTTTCCACAGGTACCTGGACTCATGATTATCCTATAACGGTCGAAGAGGCACAGAAATTAGGTCTTCCTGTAAAAGTTGGATTACCAAAAGAAATTTATGCTCTCATGAATTTATATCCTCAATCTCCTGGTTCAAGACCTTCTGTACAGTACATACCTGTGCCTTATCAGCCTTATAAAGGTGGTGCAAATAATAAAAAATCATAAGTCTGTAATTTAATTTATAACTATTATTAATTACTATTGACACTTATTAAAGCTAAGTGTTAATATTTAATTGAAAATTTTAGCAATTTAGTAGGGAGAGTGCTAAATTTGTTAGATGAAAGAAAAAAAACAATATTAAAAATAACGGTAAAAGATTACATTGAATCTGCCCATCCAGTAAGCTCAAGGGTACTTGCTAAAAAGTACCTTTTAGGATGGAGTCCTGCTACTATACGTAATGAAATGGCAGATCTTGAGGAAGAGGGTTATCTCATACAACCCCATACATCGGCGGGAAGAATCCCCTCTGATAGAGGATATAGATTCTATGTAGATTTTTTGTTGGATGGATATGAGCTTTACGAGGAAGATATAAAGGTTGCAAATAGTATTATTTTTTCTGTTCTTGATTGGGAGAGCCTTTTGAAGAAGGTAGCAGAGTTGATGTCCGAAAGAACCACTTTTATTGGGGTTGTTTTATACCCCCAATTGAGAAATACCACTCTTAAGAAAATAGAGTTTGTGGATTTGAGGGAGGAAACTGTAGTTATTATTGTCACTACCGCGACAGGGATAGTAAAGGAGAAAATTATAAGGTTATCGAGGTCTATTACAGAAGAAGAATTACAAAGAATAAGAATGAAATTAAATAAAGAGTTTGGAAATAAAGAGCTTCAAAAGGTATATTGGAATTTAAGTAAAGAAGAAAAGAGGATTAATATTCCTTCTGAGATTATAGAGACCTTGAAGGACATATTGAAAGAATTGATTTATACGGGAAAGGAAGAGGGAGTATTTGTCTCTGGTCTTTCTAAAATACTGAAACATTTGGAATTTCAGGATATTAATAAAGTGAAGACATTGGTTGATGTCTTAGAAGAAGAAAAAACTTTGTCTTCTTTACTTTTTACCGCTTTTCTTAATAAAGGACTTACTATACTTATTGGTCAGGAGATAAATATTCCAGAACTTAGTGATTGTAGTGTTATCACTACAGTTTATTCCTTAGGGGATAATATTACGGGATCTATTGGTATGATAGGGCCCAAAAGGATGAAATACGAAAGAATCCTTGCCTTCGTAGAATTAATAGGAAAGACATTATCCGAGAGACTTACACAAATTTTGGGTGAGTATTAATAATCATGTCTCCAATGTTTTTTGCCACCACTTTTAAGGAACCTGATTTACTTTATATTGAGGATAAAGAGGATATTTTCCATATGGTTAATGTTTTAAGAATAAGAGAGGGAGAAAAAATTGATGTAAATTATAATTCAAAGATTTTTAGAGCTTATGTTGAGAAAATTGAAGAAGATAGGGTAATATGTAAGATTATTGAGAAAATTGGGAATAAGGAGGCTAATGTTGAAGTTTATTTATGTCAAAGTTTGCCTAAAAAGGAGTCCTGGGAGATCATTTTAGAAAAATGTACCGAAATTGGTGTCGTAGGATTTATTCCTTTACAAACTCAAAGGAGTATTGTAAACTTATCAAGAGACGAATTGAATAAAAAATATCAAAGATGGAATAAAGTTATCAAAGAAGCTGTAAAACAGTGTGGAAGGAATAAATTACCGTTATTATATAAAGTTCAAACCTTAGAGGAAAGTTTAAATTTGGCTAAAAAGGAGAATGCTGATATATTGATTGCCTGGGAAGGGGCGGAGTTGAGTTTAAAAAATATTATAAGAAATAATATTAGAGATAAAATTTTTCTTTTTATAGGACCTGAAGGAAGTTTTACTGATGAAGAGATTAACCTTATGAAGAAGTATAATGGTATTTTTTTTAATATGGGTCCAAGAATATTAAAGGTTGAGACAGCTGCAATTGTGGCTTCTGCTCTCCTTCTCTATGAGAAAGGAGGCTTAGGTTTATTTTAATATCTTGAGAAAAGTTGCTTTTTATACCTTTGGGTGTAAGGTAAATCAATATGAAACTGAAAACTTAAAAATATTAGCAAGAAATGCTGGTTTTGAGATTGTTCCTTTTGGAAAAGAGGCAGATTTAATATTTATAAACAGTTGTGCTGTAACGCATGTTGCTGAGAGAAAAGCAAGGAGACTAATTAATCTTATCAAAAATCGCTTTCCTAATGCTAAAATTGCTCTTGCAGGTTGTTATGCGGAAAGGCTTAACTTGTCCTCGGAAAAGCTTGTTTTAGATTTTGTTCTAGATAATAAGCAAAAGTGGGAGTTTTTTGGGGGAAGTGAAGACTCAACTTTTGTAACCTCCGAAGATCGAGCAAGAGCAATATTGAAGATTCAAGATGGATGTAATAATTTTTGTACCTATTGTATAGTCCCCTACTTAAGAGGTAGAGAAAGAAGTAAACCTTTTGACAAGGTAATGGAGGAAGCCCAAAAACTTGTTGAAAATGGTTTTAAGGAAATAGTTTTGACAGGGATAAGATTAGGAGCTTATGGAAGAGATTTGGGAGACAAAGATGCCTTGTCCAAACTCCTTTTAAAACTTTTTGAGATGGATGGTTTAGTTAAAATAAGACTAAGCTCTATAGAACCCATGGATATAACAGAGGGGTTGATAAAACTTGCGGATCATCCTAAGTTATGTAAACATTGGCATATACCTCTTCAAAGTGGTGATGATGAGATTCTTAAGAAGATGAACAGAAGGTATGATACTAAATATTTTGAGCAGATAGTCTATAAATTAAGAGAAAAGGTGCCCGATGTGGCCATAACTACTGATATAATAGTGGGTTATCCTGAAGAGAGTGAGGAAAATTTTAATAACACTTATCTTTTTGCAGAGAGAATGGGGTTTATGAGGATACATGTTTTCCCATATTCACCAAGACCTTTTACTCCGGCTTATAAATTAAAGCCTTTACCTTATGAAGTGATTACAAAAAGGAAGGAAAAATTGATAAAATTAAGTAATGACTTATGGGAGAGATATGTAAGTAAATTCATAGAGAAAGAATTAGAAGTTATGGTTGAAGAAAGAAAGGAAAATCTATATAGAGGTACAACTGATAACTATATAAAAGTAGAGTTTGAAAGTAATTTATTATTAAAGGAGGGTGAATATATAAAGGTAAGACTATTGAAGGTAGATAATAAAGAAGAAAAAGTATGGGGCGAAGTTTTGGAGAGTAAAGTAAAAGTTACATTATAAGAAAGGAGGGAAGATTGTGACTGAAGTAAGAGTAGGAAAAGATGAAAGTCTTGATAGTGCATTGAAGAGATTTAAGAAAAAATTGCAGGAAGATGGTGTTCTTGCAGATATTCGTAGGCATGAATATTATGAGAAACCTAGCGAAAAAAGGAATAGAAAAAAGGCTCAATCTAAGAAAAAGAAGTAAATAGGTTTTATGGAAAGGTCACTATTAAGGACAGAGATAATAATTCCAAAGGATGTGGAAAGTTATAGAGAAGAAATATTGAATAACATTGAGAAAATAGAAGAAATAGATAATGTAAAAATTAAAGTGGAAGATAATAAATTAGTGATCTATGGAGAGCCAGAGTCTGTTAAAAGAGTGGAAGCTTTTTTATTAGATCAAATTTCTATTTCCAAGAAAAGTGGGACCCTTCTAGTCCATAAGGTACTTGTTTTTGATAAAAAAATAGTTAGGATTTTGACCCCAGGGCAGAAAAATTATGTGGAAGAAATCGAGAAAAACTATATAGTATTAGCAAAAGGTCCCGCAGGTACAGGGAAAAGTTTTCTTGCTATAGCAGTGGGTTTGAATATGTTGAAAAATAATTTGGTGCAAAAGATGATTTTAACGAGACCAGTGGTGGAGGCAGGAGAAAAATTAGGTTTTCTCCCTGGGGATATTCAACAAAAGGTAGATCCTTATATAAGACCTCTATATGATTTTTTGGAGGAGCTATTAGGTTCAGAGAAACTTAATAAGTACATAGAAAAGGGTATGATAGAAGTTGCCCCTCTTGCTTATATGAGGGGAAGGACTTTTAAATATTCTTTTATTCTTTTGGACGAAGCCCAAAATACCACTCCTATGCAGATGAAGATGTTCCTTACTCGTTTTGGAGAAGGAAGTAAGATGGTTGTGACTGGAGACGTAACTCAAACAGATCTTGATGTGGGAAGAACTTCTGGATTAACTCATGCGTGGGAGATATTAAGAGGAATAAAGGGTATAGGATTTGTAGAGCTTACAGAAAAAGATGTGGTACGCCACGATATAGTGAAGGAGATTATAAAAGCCTACGAAAGATGGGAGATAAATAAATGAGTGTTAATATCTTTGATCTATATGGATGTTTTGACAAAAAAGAAGAAGATAGAGTTAAAAACTTTGTAAAAGAAGTTTTTAAGAAGGAAGGTTTTCTTCCGAATAAATATGATATCTCGGTGGTTTTAGTAGATGATGAAAAAATAAGAGAGCTAAATAGCAAATATAGAGGGAAAGATACACCTACCGACGTTCTTTCTTTTTCTCTTGGAAAGGATCCTAAGGGAAGAATAGTAGGAGAGATCTATATATCTATAGATACTGCTAAAATTCAGGCAAAGGAAAATAATAAGACTCTTATAGATGAAGTTGCTTTTTTGACTTTGCATGGGCTTTTACATATACTTGGTTATGATCATGAGAATGATGAAGAATATGAGAAAATGGAAAAGGAAACAAAAAAGTTAATATCTTTGTGGAGATAATGAGGAATAGGAATCTTATTGAAAGTATTACAAAGGCTGTGGAAGGCTTAGAATTTGGCTTGAAATATGAAAGAAATATAAAAATTCAAGCATTTATAGCTTTACTAGTTGTATTATTTTCCTTAATTCTAAACTTTGATCTAACGGATAAGTTGTTAATATTTATGTGGTGTGGTGTGGTAATAAGTGCTGAGTTTTTTAATTCCGCTATTGAGAGGGCTATGGATGTGCTTTCCGAAGAATATTCGCCTAAAATAAAGATAGTCAAAGATCTTTCTGCTTCAGCAGTTTTTATACTGGCATTAATAGCTTTAGTTTCAGGATTATTAATCTTTTTTAAATACCTGTCGAGATTAATTTAAAGGGGTGTGAAGTTAAACTGGAATATTTATCGCTTTTAATTCTATTAATTATTTCGGGTTTTTTATCAGCTCTTGAGACATCTCTTCTTTCTCTTCCTAAGATTAGACTTCATCATTTGGCTGAGAATGGAGACAAAAGGGCAATAAAAATTGTTAGACTTATGGAAAATAGTCAAAGAGTGCTTAGCACAATTCTTATTGCCAATAATTTTGTGAATGTTTTAATCTCGGCAATAGCCACCAAAATAGCTCTTGCTACATTTAAGAATTTTGGTGTTGCTGTTGCTACGGGCGTGAGTACCTTTTTTATTGTGGTATTTGGAGAGGTGATTCCTAAGAGTTTTGGCTTGAAGTTAAAAGAAAAATATGCATTAGCAGTGATTAATGTTTTTTATCCCTTTTACATAATATTTCTACCAATTACAAAATTGATTTTAGGATTTAGTAATATTTTTTACAAGTTTGTAGGTAAGACTCAAGAAAATATCTCTCCTTTTGCTACTGTAGATGAGTTTTTAACCCTTGTGAATGTAGGAGAAAAAGAGGGTATTATTGAGAAAGAAGAAAAAGAACTCATAAATAATGTCTTAGAATTTACTGATACTGAAGTTCATGAAATTATGGTTCCAAGAATAGATATGGTTTGTGTTAGTGTAGACAGTCCTTTAAAGGAAGTTTGGAGAAAAATTATAGAAGAGGGACATTCAAGAATTCCAGTATATGAGGGTAGTATTGATAATATAGTGGGTATAGTACATGCAAAGGATGTGTTAAAAGCTCTTGCAGAGAAGGATCCTAATATAAAAGTAAGAGACATTTTACGGGATGTTATATATGTGCCTGAGAATATGAAGATAAATGAGCTTTTTAATGAGATGAGAAAGAAGAAGGCTCATTTAGCTATAGTTGTAGATGAATATGGAGGTACAGCAGGACTTGTAACCCTTGAAGATGTATTAGAAGAACTTGTAGGAGAAATTGAAGATGAATATGATAAAGAGGAAAATAAGTTTAATTTTATAGACGAAAATACGTTAGTGGTGGATGCAAAGATAAATATTTATGAGTTAAATGATATTCTTGAGGAGGCATGGGGTATGACTCTGCCTAAGACGGAGTATGATACTTTAGGTGGTCTTATATTAGACTTATTAAACAGGGTGCCTTCTCGAGGGGAACAAATTGATCTTGGAAATTTAATTATAGTAATAGATAGCGTTAGAAGGCAAAGAATAGAAAAGGTGAAAATAATAAGAAAAATTAAAAAAGAAGGAGAAGAGGAAAAAGATGAGTGATACAAAGTTCATATTTGTTACAGGTGGAGTTATATCTTCTCTTGGAAAAGGTTTAACTACAGCTTCCTTAGGGAGGATATTAAAAAGTAAAGGTTTTAATGTTACAGCTTTGAAATTTGATCCTTATATAAATGTGGATGCTGGAACTATGAACCCTTATCAACATGGAGAAGTGTTTGTAACAGAAGACGGGGCTGAGACTGATCTTGATTTAGGGCATTATGAAAGGTTTTTAGATGTTAATCTTTCTGCTATAAACAATGTAACCACTGGCAAGATCTATTCTTCAGTGATTAGGAAAGAAAGAGAAGGTAAATACCTTGGGTCAACAGTACAGATCATTCCTCATATAACTGAAGAGATAAAAAACAGTATCAAATTAGTAGCAAAAGAAACGGGAGCAGATATAGTTCTTGTTGAAATTGGAGGAACAGTAGGCGATATTGAAGGATTACCTTTCTTAGAAGCTGCAAGACAGTTTAGAAAAGATGTGGGTAAAGATAATGTTATATATCTTCATGTAACTCTTGTGCCTTCACTTTTTCCTACAGGAGAGTTAAAAACGAAACCCACCCAGCATAGTGTAAAGGAGCTTAGAAGTATAGGTATTCAGCCTGATATAATCCTTTGTAGAGCAAAGACAAAACTTCCAAAGAGTATAAGAGAAAAAATTGCTTTGTTTACTGATGTGGAGCCAGAGGCAGTAATTACAGGTGTAGATGTGGAAGATCTATATGCAATTCCTCTTTACTTTGAGGAAGAGGGATTAGGGGATTTGGTTTGTAAACTCTTAGGTCTGGAAAATAGAAAAAGTAATCTTGAAGATTGGAAAGCAATGGTTAATAAAGAACTTTTAGGTGAAGTAAACATTACAATCTTGGGTAAATACGTTACTTTGCCTGATGCTTATATAAGTGTAGTACAGGCTTTAAAACATGCTACAAGATTTTATGGAGTAAAGTTGAATATTAGATGGGTAGAAAGTGATAAGGTTAATTCTGAAAATGTAGATGATGTACTTAAAGGTACTGAGGGATTATTAGTTCCTGGCGGATTCGGAGCTCGAGGAATAGAAGGAATGATAGAAGGTATTAGATGGGCTCGAAAGAACAAAATTCCCTTCTTAGGATTATGCTTAGGACTTCAATGTGCTGTAATTGAATTTGCAAGAAGTATTGGGTTAAAGTATGCTAACAGCAGTGAATTTGATGAAAATACACCAGATCCTGTAATTGATTTGATGCCTAACCAGAAGAATATCAATGAAAAGGGTGGAACTATGAGACTTGGTGCATATCCATGTGTACTTGATAAGTCCTCTTTAGCTTATAAATATTATCAAAAGGAAATTATATATGAAAGGCATAGACATAGATATGAGGTAAACAATAAGTATAGGGAATTATTTGAGAGGCATGGATTAAAGATTGTAGGAAAATCTCCTGATGGAGAATTAGTTGAGATAATTGAGATTCCTGATCATCCATTTTTCATAGCTACTCAATTTCATCCAGAATATAAATCAAGACCTTTAAATCCCCATCCTTTGTTTAAAGGATTTATAGAGAATGTAATAAAGGAGAAAGAGAAAAAAAATGGATAACAAAAAGCTATATGAATTGGCATTAAAAGCCTTAGAAAATTCTTATTCCCCTTATTCTAATTTTCCTGTGGGAGTTGCCCTACTTACTAAAAATGGTAAGGTATATCTTGGAACTAATATTGAAAACGCATCTTATGGATTGACTATTTGTGCTGAAAGGGTAGCAATATTTAAGGCAGTAAGTGAAGGAGAAAAAGAGTTCTCAAAAATAGTTATAGTAGGTAAGGATGGAAGTGGGGTTCCTCCTTGTGGTGCATGTAGACAGGTTATGTTTGAATTCTCACCAGATATGGAAATATTGCTTTATGATAAAGAAAAGGGCAAATTTATGACTTATAGAGTAAAGGATATATTACCTTTAGGATTTGATTTGGAGGCTAACAAATAATGGGAAAGACAAAGCTTGCATACATAAGTATAGTGGGTAAACCTAATGCTGGAAAGTCTACTTTAATCAATCTTTTAGTGGGGGAAAAGGTCTCTATCGTGGCTGATAAACCTCAAACTACAAGACAGCGTATTCTTGGAGTTCTCACTTTAGAGGATGCCCAATTTATTTTTCTTGATACTCCTGGTTGGTTTCCTCCTAAACACTTATTGGGAGAGTATATGCAAAAGACTATTAAAAAAACCATTGAAGACTCAGATATTGTACTATATGTTATAGACTCTTCGGTAGAGTTAGACGATGATAATAGAACTTTACTCAAATTTGTTAAAGATCAAGGTAAACCTTATTTGGTGTTGTTAAATAAGATAGATATGGTTTCATCCAAATCTATAGAGGAAAGGAAAAAAGAGGTTATTGCCTTAGGGGTATCAGAAGAAAAGATTATTGAAATTTCAGCTCTTTATGGCACGAATAAAGAATTACTTATAGAAAAACTTAAAGAAATAGCCCCCGAAGGTGAATTTTTGTACCCTCCTGATATGTTGACAGACCAAACGGATAAATTCTTTATTGCTGAAATAATAAGAGAGAAAATTATCCACTTAACTTATCAGGAGGTTCCTCATTCTGTGGCTGTTTATGTAGATGACATTGAGGAAAAAAAAGATGGTAATCTACTGTACATTAGAGCAACTATTATTGTAGAAAGACCAACACAAAAAGCAATTATTATTGGAAAAGATGGTCAAATGCTTAAAAAAATAGGTACTTTAGCAAGGATGGAGATTGAGTCTTATTATCAAAAGCAAGTTTATCTTGATCTTTGGGTAAAGGTTAGGGAAAAATGGAGAAAGAAACCAGAAATATTAAGAGAATTAGGATACGAGTGAGGTGAAAAAATGAATAGATACGAGCTTGCTCAGAAGATAGACCATACTCTTTTAAGGCCCAATATTTCTCTTTTGGATATTGAAAGACTGTGTAACGAAGCAAAAGAGTTCGGTTTTTATTCTGTATGTATAAATCCCTATTATATTCCTTATGCAAAAGAGTTACTAAAAGATACCAAAGTTAAGATATGTACAGTGATTGATTTTCCATTGGGAGCAAGTACTACTTCCATGAAAGTTTATCAAGTGAGAGAATCTCTTAAACTTGGAGCAGAAGAATTTGACATGGTTATAAATATTGGGGCTTTAAAAGACAAGAAAAGAGACTATTTGATATCTGAGATCAGAGAGGTAGTAAAAGCTGCAGAAGGCAAGGTAGTTAAGGTAATAATTGAGACGTGCTATTTGACAGATGAGGAGAAGATTTATGCTACTGAAATAATAAAAGAAGGTGGAGCCCATTTTGTTAAAACATCTACTGGTTTTGGTCCTCAAGGTGCTACTGTACAGGATGTTAGATTACTAAAATCTATTGCTGGTAATGACCTGAAGGTTAAAGCATCTGGAGGTATTAGAACCTTTGAACAAGCTTTAGAAATGATAAATGCAGGAGCAGATAGGATTGGAACCTCCAGTGGAGTGAGTATAATAAATGGGCTTGGAAAATAGGTATTATTATGAAGAGGGCATAATATTGTTTAAAAAAAAAGTAGGAGAGGGGGATCTTTTGTTAACAATTTACGGCAAAGAAAAGGGAAAATTTCTTGCCATAGCGAGAGGGGCTCTAAAGATTAAAAACCGTTTAAGGGGAAAAGTAAACATTTTTTCTATTGGAAAGGGGTATTTTGTAAAGAGAAGAGAGGTAGATCTTTTAATTTTCTGGGATTCTTATGAGAAGTTTTTTGAGATTATAAAAGATTTAGACAAATTTATTATCCTTTCCAAATATCTTAAAAAGGCTGATAAGTTTATACCATTAGAGGTCAAAGATTTAGAAATTTATGAGTACCTTTATAAATTTCTGAAAAATTGGAATTTAATAAATAAATATTCAGGAGATGTATTTTTGATAAAACTTTTACAAAAACTGGGGTATATTAGTAAGGTAGAACTAAAATGTAAAGGATGTGATAAAGATTTATTAAAAGATGAGGATGTTTATTTTGATTTAGATAATCGTAAAATTTACTGTGAAGATTGTAGGACGTTGAAGTCTCTGAAGATAAAGTCTGAAGAAGTTATTAAGTTTAATGAGATTTTAGATAGAACTTTTGATGAATTAATTATGGAAGAGACTGGTTTTAGTGATAAGATTTTTAATTTAATAGATAGAATGATAGAAAGAATTGAGCAGGAGGTATGAGTATGCTCTTTCAGGAAATAATATTTAAATTAAATGAATTTTGGCATAATCAGGGATGTATTATTCAACAACCTTATGATATTGAAGTAGGAGCAGGAACTATGAATCCTGCAACTTTTTTTAGGGTGCTTGGTCCTGAGCCTTGGTATGTAGCTTATGTGGAGCCTTCAAGAAGACCTACTGATGGAAGATATGGTGAGAATCCAAATAGACTACAGCACTATTATCAATATCAGGTAATCTTAAAACCCTCTCCTGCTGATGTTCAGGAAATTTACATTGAAAGTTTAAAGTATCTTGGAATAGAGATAGAAAAGCATGATATTAGGTTTGTAGAGGATAATTGGGAATCTCCAACCCTTGGAGCTTGGGGGATAGGATGGGAAGTTTGGCTTGATGGGATGGAGATTACTCAGTTTACTTATTTTCAACAGTGCGGTGGATTTGATCTTTTCCCTGTATCAGCAGAGATTACCTATGGACTTGAGCGTATTGCTATGTATATTCAGGGGGTAGATGATTTCAAAGCTATAAAATGGCAAGATAATGTGACCTACGGAGATGTTCATCTTCAAAGTGAGGTTGAGAACTGTATTTATAATTTTGAATTAGCAGATGTGGAAAGGCTTAGACTTTTATTTAATGAATATGAAAAAGAGGCAGAAAGGCTCTTAAATCAGGGTTTGACCTTTCCCGCTTACGATTATGTGTTAAAATGTTCTCATACTTTTAATCTGTTGGATGCAAGAGGAGCCATTAGCGTGGTACAAAGGAGTCAATATATATCTCGTATTAGGCGTCTTGCTGCAAGGGCTGCTGAAAATTATTTAAAGAGTAGAGAAGCTCTTGGTTTTCCTCTTCTCAACAAGGCATGGAGAAAGGAGGAGGCTCGACTTGGGTAAGAATTTTCTCTTAGAAATAGGAACTGAAGAAATGCCTGCCCATTTTCTGGATCCTGCTATAAAGCAGATTTATGATTTCTCTTTGAACTACTTTGAGAACCAGAAGATAAGTTTTGAAGATATTAAGACCTGGGCTACTCCCAGAAGGCTTGTGGTTTATATAAAGAATCTTAGTGAAAAACAGGAATCTCAAGAAGAAGAAATTAGAGGTCCTGCAGCTCATGTGGGATATAAAAATGGAGTATGGACAGAGGTTGCTAAAAGATTTGCAGAACAATATGGAGCATCCTTAGAGGCTCTCTATATAAAAGAAACCCCAAGAGGTAAATATATATTTTTAAAGAGGATTAAGGAGGGAGTAAATACTTTAGAAATACTTCCAGATTATGCTGTTTCTCTTTTAAAAAACATCAGATTTCCTAAAATGATGAAATGGGGAAATGTAGATTTTTATTTTGGCAGACCTATAAGATGGATCGTAGCATTGTATGGGAGTGAAGAGGTAAAGTTTGAAGTGGCAGGTGTGAAATCTTCAAGATATTCAAGACCACCAAGATTTTTGCCCCAAACTCCTATTGAAATAAAGGATGCTGATTCCTATATTGATTTGATGAAAGAAAATTATGTTATTGTAGATCAAAATGAAAGAAAAAACGAAATTTTGCGACAGATTAAGGAGATCGCTAACAGCAATTCTTTGACTCTTTCTTATGATGAAGATCTCTTAGAGGAAGTTACCTATCTTGTGGAATATCCTACTGCTCTTTTAGGTCAATTTGATAGCAAATATTTAACTCTTCCTGAAATTGTACTTATTGTTACCATGGAAAAGAAACAAAGATATTTTCCTTTGAGAGATAAAGAAGGAAATTTAATTAACAAGTTTATTGTGATAAGAAATGGGACAGAAAATTATAAGGAAGTAGTGATACAAGGGAATGAAAAGGTGCTAAAGGCAAGGCTTGCTGATGCGGAGTACTATTATAATGAGGATATAAGGTGTGCCTTAGAGAAATACTCTGAAAAACTGTCAGGGATCATTTTTCAAGAACAGTTAGGGACTATTAAAGATAAAGTAGAAAGAGTAAGAATCCTTGTAAGAGAGATAGCAAATATTTTAGAGCTTAGTACTGAGGAGAAGGAAATTTTGGAAAGAGCAGTAGATCTTTATAAGGCTGATTTGGGAACCTTGATGGTCAGTGAATATCCTGAGTTACATGGTATCATGGGGAGTATTTATGCTAAAATTAGTGGAGAAAGAGAGCCTATACCTCAGATAATAGGGGAGTATATTTATCCTCGTACTTTAGAGGATCAGATTCCTAAAAATCCTCTTTCAACAGTTTTAGGAATTGCAGATAGAGTAGATAGTCTTACTGGATATTTTGCGTTAGATTTGTTTCCGACAGGATCTGAGGATCCTATAGGTCTAAGGAGAATAAGTGGGGGGCTTTTAAGACTTCTTTTAGAAACAGATTTCAAATTAAATTTGAGAAATCTTTTTATGAAATCCTTTGAGGTTTATAAATTTAGTGATAAATGTCCTATATCTCAGATTGAAAAAGGCATGCTCTTTATTGGACAAAGGTTGAGAAACCTTATTTTAGATAAGTATCCCAATGATATAGTAGAAGCGGTGATGGAAGTAGGATATGATGAGTTATGGAAGTTGAAAAGAAGGGTAGACTTTATAAGGGAATTTAAAGAAAAGGACCCCTATGAAAAATTAAAGAGAGCATTAAATAGGCTTTATAGAATACTACCAAAGGATTTCAGTCCTAAGGAGATTAATGAAAACCTGTTTAATTCTCCTTTTGAAAAAGAGCTTTATAGAGATTATGTGAAAATTAATAAAGAAATTTCTAAAGAGATTTTAAAAGGTAATTATAAAGTCTTACTTGGTTATGATTTTCTAAAGGAATTTTCTGATCATATTGAAAGCTTCTTTGACCATGTTCTTGTCATGTCTCCTAATGAGGAGGAGAAGTTAAATCGTTTGTCTCTCCTTTTTGCTATAAAGTCTTTGTTTTGGGAAGTTTTGGATTGGAGTAAATTAAATTAGCTTTTTAAACTTTTATTAAAATAAGTTTCAGAGGGATTATGATATAATTCTTTAAGATAAATTTAAGAGCTTTAAAAAAATATAAAGGTAAGGAGGATGGAATATGTCAAAAAAGAGAGTATATCTATTTGAAGAGGCGGATGGTAAAAATCGTTTGCTTTTTGGCGGTAAGGGTGCTGGGCTTGCTGACATGACTAAAGCAGGACTTCCTGTTCCTCCAGGATTCATAATTACTACAGAAGTATGTAAGGAATATTATGAAAATGGTAAAAAGCTTCCAGAAGGACTAATGGAAGAAGTATTGGAAGCAATGAAAAAATTAGAGGAAAAAACCGGAAAGAAATTTGCCGATCCGGAAAATCCACTTCTTGTCTCTGTTAGGTCTGGTGCACCTGTTTCCATGCCAGGCATGATGGATACAATTTTAAACCTTGGTTTAAATGATGAGACAGTAGAAGGTCTTGCAAAAAGAAGTAACAATGAGAGATTTGCTTATGATTCCTATAGAAGATTTATTCAAATGTTTGGTAATGTGGTCTTAGGAATTCCTCATGAAAAATTTGAAGAAATTTTAGATCATTACAAAAAAGAACAGGGGGTTAAACTTGATAGTGAGCTTTCAGCTGATACGTTGAAAAAGGTAGTAGAGGCATATAAGGAGCTTGTAAGGAAAGAAACGGGAAAAGATTTCCCACAAAATCCTTATGAGCAACTTGAAATGGCGATTAGAGCAGTGTTTGATTCTTGGAACAACGAAAGGGCAATCATTTATAGGAAACTCCATAATATCCCTGAGGACTATGGTACTGCAGTAAATATTGTTACCATGGTATTTGGAAACATGGGGAATGATAGTGGGACAGGAGTAGCATTTACAAGAAACCCATCTACAGGCGAGAAAGAGTTTTATGGTGAGTATTTAACCAATGCACAGGGAGAAGATGTAGTAGCAGGTATTAGAACACCACAACCTATTTCTAAACTTGCTGAAGAGATGCCTGAAGTGTATAAGCAGCTTCTTGAAGTAAGAGATTTACTTGAAAAGTATTACCGAGATGTTCAAGATATTGAGTTTACTATTGAAAAAGGAAAGTTATATATGCTTCAAACGAGAAATGCAAAAAGAACTGCAAGGGCAGCGGTAAAAATTGCAGTAGATATGGTAAAAGAAGGCTTAATTACTAAAGAGGAGGCTATACTAAGGGTTTCTCCTGATCAAATAAATCAGCTTCTTCATGCCCAGATAGATCCTAATGCTCCAAAGAAAGTTATTGCAAAAGGTCTTCCAGCATCTCCTGGGGCTGCATCAGGTAAAGTAGTGTTTTCTTCTCGTGAAGCTGAAAAGAGAGGTAAAGAAGGAGAGAAAGTTATACTTGTCAGACCTGAGACAACTCCCGATGATATAGGCGGGCTTGCTGCTGCTCAGGGTGTGCTCACAAGTAGAGGTGGAATGACAAGTCATGCAGCAGTAGTGGCAAGAGGAATGGGTAAACCAGCAGTGGTAGGATGCGAAGCCATAAAAATAGATCTAAATAAGGAGGAATTCACAGTAGGAGATGTAGTAATCAAGAAAGATGATATTATAACTATAGATGGTTCTACTGGAGAAGTTATACTTGGAGAAGTCCCAATGATTCCACCCACATTAAGTGAGGAGCTTAAAGAGCTTCTTTCTTGGGCTGACGAGATAAGAAAGATTGGAGTAAGAGCTAATGCAGATACTCCTGAAGATGCACAAAAAGCCTTTGAGTACGGAGCAGAGGGTATTGGACTTGCAAGAACGGAACATATGTTCCTTGGAAATAGACTTCCCTTGGTTCAAGAAATGATTCTTGCAGAGACAGAAGAAGATAGGAGGAAAGCTCTTGATAAACTTCTTCCTGTTCAAAGAGAAGATTTCATTGGACTCTTTAAAGCAATGCAAGGAAAACCTGTAACTATAAGATTAATTGATCCTCCTCTTCATGAGTTCTTACCACCACTTTTAGATCTTACTGTAGAAGTAGAGCTGATGAAAGCAAAGGGAATCACGGGTAAAGAATTAGAAGAGAAAGAGAGACTCCTTTCGGTGGTAAGAAGATTGCATGAATTTAACCCAATGCTAGGATTTAGAGGGTGTAGATTGGGCATGGTATATCCAGAAATCTTTGAAATGCAAGTTAGAGCAATTATGGAAGCAGCAGTAGCAGTAGCCAAAGAAGGATTGCCTGTAAAACCAGAGATAATGATTCCTCTTGTGGCTTTAGAGTCCGAAATGAAAGTGTTAGGTGATCTTATCCATAGAGTAGCAAAACAGGTGATTGAGGAAAGTGGGGTCAATATTGAATATAAAGTTGGTACTATGATTGAAGTTCCGAGAGCAGCCCTTATTGCAGATAAACTTGCAGGGGTTGCTCAATTCTTCTCTTTTGGAACTAATGATTTAACCCAGATGACCTTTGCATTCAGCCGTGATGATGCAGAAGGTAAATTCTTAGGAAGATATAGAGAGAAAGGATATGTGGAAGAGGATCCATTTGAACATTTAGATACTGAGGGTGTAGGAGAATTGATGAAGATAGCGGTTCAAAAAGGTAGAAGTACAAGACCCGATCTTAAAGTGGGTATATGTGGAGAACATGGTGGAGATCCAAAATCTATTGAGTTCTGTTATATTATTGGACTTGACTATGTAAGTTGTTCCCCATTTAGGGTGCCTGTGGCGAGATTAGCAGCTGCTCAAGCTACTTTAAAACATCAAAAGAAAATGGAGTTTGTAGATAGAACTGCTTAGAGAGGTGATAAAAGAAGGGGAGGGAAAAATTTCCCTCCCCTGAAAAATGACTATTAGGGAGAAATTAGAAGAAAGAGAAAAACTATTCTTGTCCCCATATGCAACCCTAAGTTGTAATAGTAAAGGTAGACTATTTTTTGAAGAAGAATGTTCTATAAGAACCCGTTTTCAAAGAGATAGAGACAGAATTATACATTCTAAAGCCTTCAGAAGGTTAAAACATAAGACGCAAGTATTTCTAGCTCCTGAAGGAGATCATTATAGAACTCGTTTGACTCATACCCTTGAAGTCTCTCAGATAGCAAGAACTATTGCGAGAGCTTTATTTTTAAATGAAGATTTAACGGAAGCTATAGCTTTAGGACATGATCTTGGACATACTCCTTTTGGACATATGGGAGAGGATGTTTTAGATGAGATTTCTAAATCCTATGGACTTTTAGGATTTTCTCATGCGGAGCAGAGTTTAAGGATTGTAGATAGGCTTGAAAATAATGGAAAGGGATTAAATCTAACCTATGAAGTTAGAATGGGCATTCTTCAACATAGCAAAGGACAGCAAGATTTTAGGAAATGTTTTGGGAGTCGAGTATGCGAGACTTTGGAAGCTGAAGTGGTTAGATTTTCTGATGTTATTGCTTATTTGAATCATGACCTTGATGATGCCATAAGGGCTGGTGTTATAAGAGAAAAAGACATTCCTAAAAAGGTGTTAGATGTTTTGGGAAGGACTCATAGAGAAAGAATTAATACTATGGTCCAAAATCTTGTGGCAAATAGTATTAATAAAGATAGATTGGTATTTGATTCTGAAATCCTTGATGCTATTGAGGAGATGAGAGCTTTTTTGTATGAGAAATTATATGTGAATCCACATGTGAAGTCTGAAAATGATAAAGTTAAATTATTATTAACAGGTCTCTTTGAATATTTTATGAAAAATCCTCAAAAGCTTCCTCAAAATCTTTCCGAGGAAGAGAATATTATAATAAAGATAAGAGATTTTTTAGCAGGAATGACTGATAGATATGCCATAGAGCTTTATGAGAATATATTTATACCAAAACCATGGAGGTTTTTCTAAATGAGTCTTGCATGGGAAGATTTTGTGGAAGAGGTAAAACAAAGAGTTAACATAGTTGATGTCATATCAAGGTACGTAAATTTAAAAAAGACAGGAAAAAATTACGTAGGGTTGTGTCCTTTTCATCAAGAAAAAACTCCGTCTTTTTACGTTAGTCCTGATAAAGGGCTTTATCATTGCTTTGGATGTGGAGCAGCAGGAGATGTTTTTTCCTTTCTCATTAATTATAGAAATCTTACCTTTCGAGAAGCTTTGGAGGAACTTGCTCGAGAAGTTGGTTTGGAACTCCCAAAAAAAGATGAAAGGATTTCGGCTGAGGCTAATATTTTTTTAGAGATAAACAAGGCAGTAGCTACTTTCTATCACATATACCTTAATAGTAAATATGGGGCAGAGGGTAGGTTGTATTTAAAAAAAAGAGGTGTGTCATCAGAAATCCAAGAGAAATTTTTATTAGGTTATGCTCCTTTAAATCCAACCCTACTGTTAAAATATCTTGAGAAGAAGGGATTTTCAAAAGATGATATTCTTAAAGCAAAGGTACTTTATTTTATAAAAGATGAATGGAAGGATCCTTTTGCTGGGAGAGTTGTTTTTCCAATAATGAATCCAAGGGGAAAAGTAATAGGGTTTGGAGGTAGAACCCTAACAGGTGAGGAGCCAAAATATTTAAATTCTCCTGAAAGCGATCTCTTCAGTAAAGGAAAAAATCTGTATGCTTTATATCAGGCAAAGGAAAGCATTAAAAAGGAAGGAGAAGCTATTTTAGTAGAAGGATATATGGATGCTATTTCTCTCCACCAGGCAGGAATTACTAATGCAGTTGCCTCCTTGGGTACTGCATTTACTTCCCATCAAGCAAAACTGTTAAAGAGTTATACTAACAAAGTAATATTAGGATATGACCAAGATTCTGCAGGTTACCAAGCGGGGAAAAGAGCTTTATCTCTTCTTGAATTAGAGGGGCTTGAGGTTTATTGGCTTTCTTTGCCTCATGATGTAAAAGACCCAGATGAATTTGTTCAGAAGTATTCAAAAGAGGAATTTTTGAGGTTCGTTAAAGAAAGTAAACCATCCTTAGATTTTTTAATTGAAAATACCTTAAATCTTCCCATGAACTTTAAAGAAAAATTAGAAGAAATTATAGAAATATTGACATCTTCAATTCTTCGTAGTAAAAATATACTAGTCCAGCAGGAAAAAATAAAGCAATATCTCCCAGTAATAAGTAGGAAACTGGGAGTTCCCGAAGAGGGTCTTCAAAGAGAAATTCAAAAGCGGATTTTCTCTGATAGGAGTTATAGGAATAATGTTAAAATTGAGATAACACGTTATTTTGGAGTCTCAAAAACGGAGGAAGTACTTTTAGGTTTGATTCTTTTAAAGACAAATAATTCGCAGATTAGAAATATGAGTCCTGAAGACTTTTCCTTCCCATTGTATCAAGAAGTATTAAAAAAATGGAGAATTTGGGAAGGAACCTTAGAGGAATTTTTGAATTTATGGGATGAGGATAAAAGAGTACTTATAGATAGGGCGATATCGTCGGGAGAAGAGTTTATTAATCAAGAGGAAGTTATTCCCTTTTTATGGGATCATTTTCAAAAATTGAGGATAAAGAAGGAGATTAATAAACTAATTGAAGAACTATCTAAAGTAGAAGACCCTGCAAAAGAGAAGGAATTGATGGAAGAAATTTATTTCTTAAGAAGTCTTTTAGAAGTGAAGGATTAAAAAATAACTTTGAGGAGGAGATGATTTTATATGCCTAAAAAGAAAATTCAAAAGGTGACTCCTGAGGAAGTCCTTGCGGAGTTTCCATATCCTGAGGAAAGTATAGAAGAAGTTGAAGAATTTCTTGAAAGTCATGAGTTAGTAGATAGTGAGGATCTTTATGTAGATGTTAAAGAAGATAAGCTTCCTGAAAGTGTGGAAGAGGAAGTTGAAATTCCTGAGGAAATTGAATTAGATGATCCTGTTAAAATGTATCTGAAAGAGATAGGAAAGATTCCTTTATTAACTCCTGAAGAAGAGATAGAACTTGCTAAGAGAGTGGAACAGGGAGATGAAGATGCGAAGAAAAGACTTATAGAGGCAAACTTAAGACTCGTAGTAAGTGTGGCTAAGAGATATATTGGAAGAGGGCTTTCTTTTCTGGATTTAATCCAAGAAGGAAATCTTGGTCTTATAAAGGCTGTAGAGAAATTTGATTGGAGAAAAGGATATAAGTTTTCTACCTATGCTACTTGGTGGATAAGACAGGCAATAACAAGAGCTATTGCTGATCAGGCGAGAACTATTCGTATTCCTGTTCATATGGTAGAAACTATGAACAAGATCCATAAGATTACAAGACTCCTTACCCAGAGCTTAGGTAGGAAACCTACAGAGGAGGACATAGCAAAATTCCTTGTCATACAGCAGAAGTTACAGGAATTTGAAGTATACCAGGAATCGGGTGAAAAGATTTCCGATGATGAGATTGCAGAAATTAGCATGTTGTCCTTGGATGAAATAGCTAAAAAACTTGTAGAATTGCACCTTAAGACAAAAGGAAAAAAGGAACTAACCAAAGAGAAGATAAATGAAGAAGCTAAAGAATTAAGACATGTACTTGAGGAGGAGATAAAACAGCAAACTGAAAAGGTAAGAGAAATTAGTATGATGGGACAGGAGCCTCTTTCTCTTGAAATGCCTGTAGGAGAAGATGAGGATAATAGGTTAGCTGATTTTGTAGAAAATAAAGATTTGAGTCCTGCAGATATTGCTGTACAGAAGTCTTTGAAAAAAGATATAGAAGAATTATTAAACGAACTTTCTGAACGAGAAAGAGAAATCTTAAAATTAAGATTTGGTTTAGAGGATAATCAACCAAGAACCTTAGAGGAGGTTGGTAAGTTATTTAATGTGACCAGGGAGAGAATAAGACAAATTGAGGCAAAAGCCTTAAGAAGGCTGAGACATCCAAGTAGGAGCAAGAAAATAAAAGATTATTTAGAAGATTAAAATCTTTTCAAGGAGGTGTATTTCAATAGATAAAGATTACAGGGTTAATGAGAAAATAAGAGCAAGGGAGATTAGGGTGGTTGATGAAGATGGAAAGCAATTAGGTATAATGCCAGTTAGTGAAGCTTTAAAACTTGCACGAGAAAGAAATCTCGATTTAGTAGAGGTAGCTCCTAATGCTAATCCTCCCGTATGTAAAATAATGGATTTTGGTAAGTTTAAGTATGAGCTTGCAAGAAAGGAAAAAGAAGCAAAGAAAAACCAAAAGATAGCCTCAGAAGTTAAAGAAATAAAAATAAGACCTAACATTGAAGAGCATGATTATCAAGTTAAGCTTAGGAAGATAAGAGAATTTCTTGAAAAAGGATATAAGGTACGTTTAATAATACTTTTCAAAGGAAGACAATTGATTTATAACGAGTGGGGTGATAAACTTTTAGAAAGAATTTTACAAGACATATCTGACTTGGGTACAGCCGAGAAAAAGGGGCAACAGGTGGGTATGTCTTTGGTTACTATGTTGATTCCAGGAAAGAAAACTTCTACAAAAAAAGCTGTATTAGAGGAGGTAAAAGATGAGTAAGCTTAAAACGAGATCTTCTGCGGCAAAAAGATTTAAAGTCACTGCTACTGGTAAAATTCTGCACAAAAAAGCTGGTAAAAGGCATAATTTAAGTAAAAAATCAGAATCCAGGAAGAGAAGACTTGATATTCCTGGGGAAATAAAAAGTGTGGATCGCTGGAAAGTTGAAAGGATGCTTCCATACAATTTATAAAAATAGGGGAGAGATGAAAGATGAGAGTAAAAGGTGGAACAATAACAAGAAAAAGGCATAAGAAGATACTGAAATTAGCAAAAGGTTACAGGGGTAGAAGAAGTAGAATTTTTAAGATTGCAAATCAATCAGTAATTAAAGCTCTATATGATGCTTATATTGATAGAAGAAGAAAAAAGAGAGAATTTAGAAGACTTTGGATTGTAAGAATAAATGCGGCTTTAAGAAATTATGGCTTATCTTACAGTAAATTCATGGGCTTGCTCAGAAAAGCAAATATAAAGCTTAATAGGAAAGTTCTTGCAGACTTGTGTGTAAATGAACCAAAGGCTTTTGAGGCATTGGTGAACAAAGTAAAATGAGATGAAGTTTATCTCCAGTCCTTCAAACGAAGTTATAAAGGAAGTAATAAAGCTCCATGATAAGAATAAGAGAAAAAAACTTAAAAAGTGTATAGTAGAAGGCTGGAGATTAATACAGGACGCAAAAGAAAATGGGATTTTTATTGAGAAGCTAATAATTTCAAAGAGTTTATGGAATAAGAGAAGAGACGAGATTTTAAAAAGTTTTTCTTCTTATGATTTATATATTGTAGAAGATAATTTAATGGAAAAAATATCCCTTATGGAAACACCCCCAGGTATTATGGGGGTGTTTCCATTATTTCTATTTCCTAAATGGGAACTTTTAGAGGAAAAGAATAATAAAATAGTACTTTTTTCTGATGATATACAAGATCCTGGAAATTTGGGAACTATTATCAGAATAGCTGATGGGGTAGGAGTAGATGCTGTTATTCTTAGTGAGAATACGGTAGATCCTTACAACTATAAAGTTATAAGGGGTTCAACGGGATCTATTTTTAGAGTTCCCATATGGGTTTCTGACAAGAAGACCTTTATAGAGTTTTTTAAAGGATGGAAGGTAATCATAGCAGATCCTAAGGGTAGTAAGGTATATTTTCAAGAAAACTTAAGGGAAAGTTTCGTTCTTATTCTTGGTAATGAAGCATGGGGAACTAGGAAAGAAAAATATATAGATTTAGATCCTGTATTATTAAAAATTCCATTAAGGGAAGGTGTAGATTCATTGAATGTTTCTATAGCAGCTTCAGTTTTTCTTTTTGAGGCTCAAAGACAAAGATATTTCGAAGGGGGAATAAAAGATGAATGAAGAGTATATTGAAAAGTTTAAGGAAGCAAAAGAAAAGATTCTTAGGGCTCAGAATTTGACTGAACTGGAAGAGGTTAAGAGAGTTTATTTAGGAAAGCAAGGATTTCTTACTCAGATTTTAAGATCCATAGGTAAAATGCCCCAAGAAGAGAGAGCTAAATGGGGAAGGCTTGCTAATGAATGGAAGGAAGAACTTGAGAGTCTATATGAGAATAAAGAGAAGGAATTAAAATATTTAACTTTGCAAAAGAAACTTGAAGAAGAAAAAATTGATATAACTTTACCAGGGAGGAGAAAAATTCTTGGAAGGATTCATCCTATAAATCAAGTTATAGAAGAAATAGTTATGGTATTCAAAGAAATGGGGTTTCAGGTAGTATATGGTCCGGAACTTGAGACAGATTACTATAATTTTACCGCGTTAAATATTCCTATGGATCATCCTGTAAGAGAATCTCATGATTCTTTTTATATAGATAAAGAGCATCTTTTAAGAACTCAAACCTCACCTGTGCAAATAAGGGTTATGGAGAATAAGAAACCACCTCTTAGAGTTGTAGCTCCGGGAAAGTGTTATAGAAGGGACATTCCTGATGCAACTCATAGTCCCATGTTTCATCAGATTGAGGGACTTGTAGTAGATACTGATGTAACCTTTGCAGAATTAAAAGGAGTACTTACTATTTTTGCTCATAGATTGTTTGGCAAAGATAGGAAAGTTTACTTTATTCCGAGCTATTTTCCCTTTACAGAACCAAGCGCAGAGATGTATGTGGAATGTGGTGTATGTAAAGGGGCAGGGTGTAAGGCTTGCGGATACTCAGGAGTTTTAGAAATTCTTGGATGTGGCATGGTTCATCCTCAAGTATTTAGAATTGTAGGGATTGATCCAGAAAAATACACTGGTTTTGCTTTTGGAATGGGGCCTGATAGAATAGCTATGCAAATTTATGGAATTGATGATATAAGACTTTTCTATGAAAACGATGTAAGATTTTTAAAACAATTTTAAAGGGGGTATAAGATGTTAATCTCATATAGATGGTTAATGGATTATTTTAAAGAAGAGATTCCAGTCAAAGAAGTTATAAATGCTTTAAGAAATCTTGGACTTTATGCTACTATTCAGAAGAGAATAGGAGAAAATTGGGAAAAGATTATAGTTGGAGAGATAAAGTCTATAGAGAGACATCCTAAGTCTGAAAACCTATTAGTTTGCGAGGTAGATACAGGTGAAAAAAATCTCAAGATCATAACGGGGGCTAAAAATGTTTTCGTAGGAGCAAAGGTACCTGTAGCTTTACCAGGGGTAGAAATACTAGGAGAGGTCATAGGGGTAAGAGAATTTGAAGGAGTAAAATCTGAAGGAATGTTATGTTCGGAATACGAATTAGAATTTTCTGAAGATAAAGAAGGGATTATGATTCTTCCAGAAGATTTTAAAGTGGGCACTACCTTTGATAGCCATTTTGGAAAAGGCGATTTTCTCGTAGAAGTTGAAGTTCCATCTAATAGAGGAGATTGTCTAAGTTATTTAGGTATAGCTAGGGAACTTTCAGGATATTTTAATATACCTTTGAATTTTGAGTTTAAAAAAGTACAAGAGAAAAATGATATTAAAATAGAGGATTTTGCAGCTTGCGAAGTACTTGATTTTGATTTATGCCCAAGATTTACTTTAAGGTTTATAAAAGATGTAAAAATTGCTCCATCTCCCTTGTGGCTAAAGTGGAGAATAGAAAGAGTTGGTTTAAGGTCTATAAATAATGTGGTTGATATTACTAACTTTGTAATGCTTGAGACAGGACAGCCCCTTCATGCTTATGATTTTGATCTTTTAAAAGGAGGAAAGTTGATCGTTAGGAGAGCGGAAAAGGGAGAGAAGATAGTTTTAATAAATGGAGAAGAAAGGATATTAGATCGTGATGTCCTTGTGATAGCGGACGCAGAGAGAGCAGTAGCTATAGGTGGAATCATGGGAGGAAAGGATACGGAAATAAATGATAATACTAAGGATGTTCTTCTTGAGGCGGCCTATTTCTTGCCTGTAAATATTAGAAGAAGTGCAAGAAAACTTGGTCTTCGCACTGATGCATCATTAAGATTTGAAAGAGGAGTGGATATCCACAGAACATCTGATATTCTTGACTATGCTGCAGAGATGATAAGACTTATTGCAGGAGGAAATATTGCCAAAGATAAAATTGATATTAATAGAGGATTGCCAAGCCTGACTAAGGTATTTTTACGCCCAGAAAGAGTCAATAAGGTTCTTGGGACTACTTTAAAAGAGGATGAGATTATAAATATTCTCTCAAAGATTGGATTTAACATAAAATCCCAAAATCCCCTTTTTGAAGTTGAAATTCCATCTTACAGACAAGATATAAAAGAAGAAATAGATCTTATTGAAGAGGTTGCAAGATTTTATGGATACAATAACATACCATCAGTTCCTTTACAAAAAGGACATATTGTAGATCCCCCATTAATGGAAGAGATAATAGAAAGGAAAATAAGGGAAATATTACCAAACTTTGGGTTATATGAAACTATAAATTATAGTTTCATGTCAATTAAAGATTTAGAAAAGGTTGGTATTTTAAGCACAGAGCCATTTAATTCTTTCCTTCAAATTTCTAATCCTTTGAGTGAAGAAAACGGTATATTGAGAACTTCTCTTTTGCCTTCTTTGTTGAATGTTGCTCAAATTAATATCAATAGACAGCAGAGGGATGTTTTTATTTATGAGATTGGTAAAGTCTTTTATAAGAAGGATAATAGCTATTTTGAGGAAAAACACTTAGGAATACTTATGACAGGCGAGTCTTACAAAGATCCCTGGAATATTCCTTATGAGATAAGAAAGGCAGACTTTTATGACCTTAAGGGAATAATCGAGGCCATATTTGAAAAAATATGGGGAAGGGAACCAATTTTCAAAAAAAGTGAGTATAGTTTTATGCACCCTTCTAAACAGGGTTATATTGTGTTTAAAGATGAGATTGTGGGATTTATGGGGGAAGTCAATCCGTGGATAACCCAGAATTTGGACATAAGGGAAAGAGTATATTTTGCAGAAATCAATTTAGATAAGTTGAATTTTGAGAAGCCAAGACCTCAATATAAATCTCTTCCTATATATCCTGGAATTAGGAGGGATCTTGCTTTACTTATTCCTGAAGAAATGCCTGTAGAAAGTGTAGAGAAAGAGATTTTAAAAATCTCAGGAGATCTATTAAAAATGATAAGGATTTTTGACCTCTATCAAGGTGAGAAGGTTGAGAAAGGATATAAGAGTGTAACTTTTTCTCTTTTCTTCCTTGCTGATGATCATACTCTTGAAGATAAAGAGGTAGACGAGATAATAAATAAAATACTAATTGATTTATCTATAAAAGGAGTTTATTTAAGGCAGAAGTAATGGAAAAGGCGTTAAAGATCCTTGAATGGGAAAAGATAATAAGCGAGATAGAGAAAGAAGCTGAGACAGAAGGTGGAAAGGCAAAAATCCGTTCTTTAAAACCTATAACTGATTATTCAATTATAGATAGATGGCACTTATTAAATGAAGAAGCTTTTAAGACTATTTATTCTTTTGGATATCCCTCCTTTTCTGGAATTAGGAATATTGAAATATATATTGATAAGGCAGAAAAAGGCGGTATTGTTTATCCTGATGAATTTGAGGAGATAGTAAAAACTTTGGAAGTATGGGGGAAATTAAGAGATTATCAGGAAAAAGTCAGGAAAACAGCTCCCAATTTATGGAAAAATACTCTACATAACCTTCATGATCTCTATATCCAAATAAGAAAATGTGTTCAGGATGGGGCAGTGATAGATTCTGCCTCTCCAGAGCTTAAACAGATAAGACAGAAGAAGGAAAGACTTAATCAAAAGGTAAGGGAAACATTGGAAAATATAATCCAAAAGGAATGGAGAGGCTATTTACAAGACCAAATAATAACCATAAGACATGGGAGATATGTGGTTCCTGTAAGACAAGAATTTAGAGGAAAAATTCAAGGAATTGTACATGATCAGTCTACATCAGGACTTACAGTTTATGTAGAACCTCAAGTTATTGTAGAATTGAATAACCAGATAGCTCTTCTTGAAAGTGAAGAAAAAAGGGAGATAGAGAGAATATTAACTAGGCTTACTTCTGTATTGTTAAGTTATAAAGAGGAGATATTAGAAAACCTGAGAACCTCCTTTGAACTTGATTTTGTCTATGCAAAAGTGAAATGGGCAGAAAAGTATAAGGCTATTACTCCTATCCTTGAGAAAGATAAGCCTATTGTTATCTTAAGAGAGGCAAGACATCCTTTTCTTGGAGATAAAGCGGTTCCTATAACTCTTGAGGTAGGCCGCTATTTCCATACTCTTGTGATCACAGGACCGAATACTGGGGGAAAGACTGTAACCTTGAAAACTATTGGTCTTTTTGTATTGTTAAATCAAGCTGGGATTCCTGTTCCTGCGAAAGAGGGAACTACTCTTGGTATTTTTAATCAGGTATTTGCCGATATAGGGGATGAGCAAAGCATTGAGCAAAATTTAAGTACTTTTTCTTCTCATATGACTAATATAATTTCTTTTATAGATTATTTAGAAAGGACTGGGGATAAAAAAGTACTTGTTCTTATAGATGAATTGGGAGCGGGAACTGATCCTCAAGAAGGTGCTGCTCTTGCTGTGGCTCTTCTGGAATATTTTCATGAGAAAGGAACTATAAATGTCATTGCTACTCATTATCCTCAGCTCAAAGTGATTGCCTCCAAATATCCAGGTATGGAAAATGCCTCTATGGAGTTTGACGAGATCTCTTTAAGACCTCTTTACAAAGTAGCTATGGGAATTCCAGGGAAAAGTAATGCTATATTGATCTCAAAAAGATTGGGTCTTCCCCGAAAGATTCTTGATAGGGCTGTTAGTTTGCTTTCTGAAAACGAGATAAAACTAGAAGAGGTAATAGGAGAACTTCAAAAAGACAGGAGGAAGTATCAAGAAGAGATTGATAAGATTAATAAAGTGAAAAAAGAGTTGCAGGAAGAGAAGAAAAGGATTTTAGAGGAAAGGGAAATTTTAGAGAAAGAAAAGGAAAAATTGAAGACTAAATATAAAGAAGAGCTATTTAAGGATATCTCTAAAATAGAAAATAGGTTAAAAGAGATTATAAGGAGATTACAAGAAGAAAGTTTAAGCATGAAGGACGCACAAAGTTTACAAGAAGAAGTTAAAAAGCTTAAAAAAGAACTTGTTTTAGAAGAAAGAGAAGAACCTAAAGCTTTGAGTTATGTTCCTCAAGTAGGTGATAGGGTAGTATTAAGATCTACAAAAAAGGAAGGATATGTGATCGAGGTAGATGCTGATGAAAAAATTGCTTTAGTACAAGTGGGACTTTTAAAGATAAAAGTTCCATGGACAGAGCTTGCTCCCTCTTTGAAAGAAGAGAGCCAATTGTTTTCCTATGTAAAAGTGGAGAAAATAAATCAAGAGAGCATACCAAGGGAGATAAATATAAGAATGATGACCGTGGATGAAGGATTAGAAGAAGTTAAAAAATATCTTGAGAAGGCTTTTCTTGCAGGGTTAAAAAGGGTGAGAATAGTTCATGGAAAGGGTACTGGGAAATTGAGAAATGCAGTTCATGATTATCTTTCTAAGGTGCCTTATGTGAAAGAGTACTATCTTGCTCCTCCTAACGAAGGAGGGGAGGGTGCAACGGTAGTAATTTTGGATAGCTCAATTTAGATTTATGAAGATAATTTCAAGGTATTTTCTCCAAAATTTTATACCTGTTTTTTTTGTTGGATTGTTACTTTTTACTACAATTTTGCTGGTCTCTCCTCTTTTTATAATAATGGATCTTGTGGTTGCAAGATCTATACCCTTGAAGACTGCTCTTGAGTTATTTATTACCAAAATTCCACCTTATTTAACATATACCTTTCCTATGGCCATATTTCTTGCTGTGGTTTATGTGATAGGTCAGTTTAGTGAACATGGTGAGATAATGGCAATGAAGGCTTCTGGAGCTTCTATCAAATATTTTTTACCAGCCATACTTATGTTTTCTCTTTCTGCCCAATTAATTATGTTTTATGTTAATGAATTTGTAGCGCCAAAAGCTTATGAGAGAGAAAAAATACTAATGAATAAGGCCTACAATAACGTTATTATGCCAAGTAGAGAAAATGTATTTTTTAATGAAAATAATAGTTTTTACTTTTTTAGAAAAGTGGATCCTAAAAATAAGAAATTTGAAGATATTCTTTTAATAGAACTTCTTGAGAAAGGTAATGTCAGATTAATAATCCATGCCGAGAAAGCATTATGGGACGAGTTTAAAGGATGGACTTTTATGAATGGAGAAGTATATTCCTTGAATAAGGAAGGGGAAATAATATTTCAAGGAAAATTTAAGGAATATAAAGTGACTTTAAATAGAACTCCATATCAGTTAGTACCATCTTCAAAACCGGTTGAAGAGATGAGTATATTTGAAATTGTAGATCAAATTAGGCTTTTAGAGGGAACAGGTTTGAACTTAAATAACTTGAAGACGGAATTTCATATTAGAATTGCTTTGCCTTTTACTTGTCCTATATTTGCAATTCTTGCTCTTGGACTTGGCTTAAACATGGGAAAAGGAGGAAGATCATTAAGTTTTGGACTCAGTGTGATTTCAATTTTTGTATACTACATTATTTTTTCCATAGGAAGATCCTTAGCAAAGGCAGGTATAGTTCCATACTTTTTGGGAGCTTGGCTTGGAAATATAGTTTTTCTTATTATTGGAATTTACCTTCTAAATAAAAAGCGCTAACTAATAGTGATAAGGCTCATTCCTATTTATTTTAAAAGCACGATAGATCTGCTCTAATAAGATTAAAAGGGCAAATTCGTGGGTAAAAGTCATAGGAGATAAGGATAAAAGAAATTTTGAACTTTTTTTAATATTTTCTGAAACTCCGTATATACCTCCAATTACGAAGGTAATTTGTGGATTTAATGTGGTAAGCTTAAAAAGTTTGTTTGAGAATTCTTCAGAAGATAATTTTTCTCCATTTTTGTCTAAGATTATTATAAATTCATTATTCTTTATATTTTTGAGAATAATTTCTTCTTCCTTTAATAAAGCCATTTTCTCGGGAAGTTCTGAGAAACTCGGTAGAAATTCAATTTTTATATTTATAAAAGGCAGGAGTCTTTTCAAATATTCATTGACTCCTGCCTTTATAAATTCGTTTCTCAACTTTCCTACTACAAGAATTTTAAACTGCAATTTTATCCACTCAAATTATCAGGCATTGCTTCTAATTGTATCTTTACTGTATATTCTTTCCCGCTTCTTATATATGTAATGACAACAGTATCTCCAACTTTTCTCTTTTGGATCTCCGATCTTAGTTCCTCCATACTTTCTACGGGTTTTCCGTCAATCTTTGTGATAATATCTCCTCCTACAATGATTTGAGTACTGTCTACATAGATTATTCTATCTCCGCCCTTCAATCCTGCTTTGTCTGCAGGACTTCCCGGTACTACCTCTGCTATCACCACACCTTTATCTACAGGGAATTTTATATAATCAAGCATATCAGAGGTAATAGCATAGCCTCTTATTCCTAACCATGGATAGGTTATCTTTCCTTCTTTTATTAGTTTATCTGCAATCTGTTTTGCTTTATTAATAGGAATTGCAAATCCAATCCCCTGAGCATCGCTTTTTATAGCTGTATTTATTCCTATAACTTCTCCTTTAATGTTTATTAATGGTCCACCACTGTTTCCAGGATTAATTGCGGCATCAGTTTGAATAAGATTTTCAAGTCTTACACCATTGGGTTCCACAATAGTTCTATTAAGAGCGCTTACAATACCAAGGGTTACCGTTCTATTTAAACCATAAGGGTTTCCAATTGCTATAGCAAATTGTCCAGGTTCTAATTTATCAGAATCCCCTAAAGGAAGGGCAGGTAAATTTTCAGCATCAATCTTTATTACCGCAAGATCTGATCTCTTGTCATATCCAACTACTCTTCCTGAGTATTTCTTCCCTTCTGATAAAGTAACATCAATTTTTCTTGCTCCTTCTACCACGTGGTAATTGGTTAGAATATATCCTTTAGGGTCAATAATGAAACCAGAACCAACTCCTGAAGATGGATATATACCAAAGAAGAAATCTTCAACTAAGGTTATGGTACTTATGTTTACTACTGCAGGCATTGATTTTTTAACTACAGCAACAATATCCTTTTCAAAAGCTCCAAGAGAACTTGGTATATACACTTCTTGGGTTGGAACCACGTTATTTATCTTCGTTTCACTTGATGCAGGGGAATTCTTATTTAATAAATAGTATCCTCCTACACTTCCAATGAAGCCGCCTATTAAGGCTCCCAGTATGAATATGATTAACAGAACCTGCCATACTCCTCTTTCTCTCCTCATGCTTCTCCCTCCTCTAAATATTTACTTATTTCTTCACTTCTTAATTTAGCTGACGTTATTGCTTCCATAATTATTCCAACTATTCCCTCTTTATGCAATGTTTCAAGTCCCATAATAGTTGTTCCTGCTGGAGAGCTTGTCATTTTTACTACTTCTTCAAAAGATAGATTTTTTTCTCTTATATATTCAATTACTCCCTCAAAGAGCTTTAATACCATCTCCTTAGAAATGTCATAAGAAAGTCCTCCTTTAACCCCCGAAAGAGTAAAACCCTGAAGAATGGTAGAAACAAAAGCAGGACCACTTCCTGTTAAGGCAGTGATAGTATCAAAATATTTCTCATCAACAATCCAAACACTTCCTATAGTAGAAAATAGATTTTTTACAAATTCCACTTCTTCCTTATCGTATTTATCAAAAGTTAAAGCAATAGCTCCTTTCTTGACGGTACAAGGTAGATTAGGCATTATTCTTATAATGCATTTAAATTTATTTAAATATCTCTTTATCAAGGATATTTTTACTCCTGCAGCAATAGAAATAATAGTTTTATTTTCATCTATATTGGGGCTGATTTCTTTTAAAACATCTTTAATGTTTTGTGGTTTTACAGCAATAAGGATGTATTTAGCTTTTTTAGCAATAAGCTTATTATCTGAAATAACTTCTACTTTGTACTTATCTCTTAGATATTCTCTTCTTTTCTCTATAGGTTCTGAAACTATTATTTCATCATTTTTCAAGAAATTGCTATCAATTATTCCTGAAAGAATGGCTTCTCCCATCATTCCTCCACCAATTATCCCTAGCTTCATAATTTAGATCCTCCTTACTCTCTTATTTGGCCCTCACCTAAAATAACATATTTTGTTGTAGTTAGTTCTTTAAGGCCCATAGGCCCTCTCGCATGTAGTTTTTGGGTAGATATTCCTATTTCAGCTCCTAAACCAAATTCTCCCCCATCAGTAAATCTTGTAGAAGCATTTACATATACTGCTGCAGCATCTACCATTCTTAGGAATTTTAATGCTTTGTAATAGTCTTTAGTTATAATTGCTTCCGAGTGTTTGGTATTATATTTGTTGATATGCTCTATTGCTTCATCAATAGATTCTACAATCTTTATTGCAATTATGTAATCTAAATACTCTGTGTACCAGTCTTCTTCTGTGGCTGGTATAGCATCTGTTAGTATCTTTAAAGTTCTTTTGCATCCTCTTATCTCTACGTTGTATTCTCTTAGATCTTTAGCTATTATCGGTAAGAATTCTTCTGCAATATTTTTGTGTATTAGAAGCTTTTCAATAGCATTACATACTGAAGGTCTCTGAACTTTTGCATTTATTATTATTTTTCGTGCCATTTCAAAATCTGCATCCTCTTCCACATAAATGTGATTGTTTCCTGCTCCTGTCTCAATTACAGGAACCTTCGAGATATTCATGACATGTTTGATAAATTTTGCACTTCCACGGGGTATTGCCACATCAATATAGTCCACCATCTGTAAAAGTTCTTCTACCACAGAATGCTCTGGAGACTCAATTATCTGTACTGTATCTGGAGGAACCTTTGTATTTGATAACGCTTCTTTCATGATCTCAGTGATGATGATATTTGAATTTAAAGCATCAGAGCTTCCTCTTAATACAATGGCATTTCCTGATTTAAGAGCAAGAATTGTAGCGTCTACAGTTACATTTGGTCTTGCCTCATAAATTATGGCAATGACCCCAATAGGAACTCTCATTTGTCCCACAAGGATTCCATTGGGTCTTTTTTGCATGGATACTATTTCTCCAACAGGGTCTGGGAGTTTTATGACATCATCTATGCTTTTTATTATATCTCTTAGTCTTTTTTCGTTAAGAAGTATTCTGTCAAGTACTGCCTTACTTAGTCCTTTTTCTTCGCCTCTTTTTAAATCCTTTTCATTTTCCTTTATGATTTTATCTATATTTTTTTCTATGTTGTTTGCTATGGCACGTAATGCTTCATTTTTTTCATTAGTATTTAGGAGAGCAAGGGTATAACTTGAAACTTTGGCTTTTTTGAGTTTTTCTATAAGATTCTCCACTGCCTTTCACCCCTATTCTTCAAAATTTTGACTTTCAAGGATTTTTTGGGCTTCTTCAAATTCTCCTTCTGGGATTATCACATATACAGGTAAGCCTCTCCCCATGTATACAGGGTCTGTATAAGGGAAGCTTGAGGAAAGTATTTGGGGATGAAAACCCTCGGACACCAAAAGGTTATATATGAGTTCTCCTATTATATAGTTAGGAGCTATCTTTAATATTCTGTATCCTTTAGGAGGGGTAAAATCTTTAAACAATTTTTTTTGCGACTGGGATAAATTTTTGTTTTTGGGAAAGCTTCTTATATATAGACTTTATTAGAGGATAACTCAAGACGGTAAAGACTAAACCTATGGAAAGTCCTAGAAGTTGGGTATCAAGTCTGTACCTTTCTCCAATCAAATATCCTATTAGAACTCCTAAAATAAAAGAAATAAGGGGAAATAAATAGATTAAAAAAGTAACTTGGTAAAAATCTTTTTTCTCTACTTCTACCATAACAAAATCTCCTATTTTAGCGTTGCACTCGTCAATAACATCGAGTACTAAGTCTTCTTCATTAATCTTACATAGTCCACAACTGTGGCATGCTTCTGATGAACTAAACTTAACTTTTAGTATTCTTCCATTTTTTTCAATTACTTGGCCAATTTCTTTCATGATTTATCACCTTACTTTTGGAGCCGGAGGCCGGATTCGAACCGGCGACAAGCCGATTACGAATCGGCTGCTCTGCCACTGAGCTACACCGGCCCCAAGTTTTCAAAGTAATTATAGCTTCAATTAATATCATAAGTCAAATTTTGAAATTGGATTTTCAAGATTAGCCTCAAGAGTGATTTAGAAAAATTAGGTTTATAAATAAAAAAAATGGCGGGGTCGACGGGATTCGAACCCGCGGTCTCCTGCGTGACAGGCAGGTGTGTTAAACCGGGCTACACCACGACCCCGCATTATATATTATACAACACGTTGGTGGGCGGAGCAGGACTTGAACCTACGACCTCCTGCTTGTAAGGCAGGCGCTTCGCCCTTGTTTTTGACAAGTCAGATTTTACCATAACATCACTTCCATGTCAACTTTAAAAGTTCGCCTGACTCAGAAAAATCTTTTTAAACTTAGAAAGTAAAATCCATCTTAAACTCTTTTCCTAAAACTTTGATTACATCTCCTTCTATAACTGCTTTTTCTCCATTTATCCATATTTCACATTGTTTAAGAAATTCCGCTCTTGTTATTTTTTCTTTAAAGAAATCAAGTAAAGCACCTATAGGGAATTCAACAATCAAAGAATCTTCATCTCCCAATTGAATGTAAAAATTGACTTTTATTGTAGGTGGATATTTTGAGATTCCATATCCAAAAACTCTCCATATGGAAGAAAAGAAAGAATTTAAACCTTCCTTAGTTATACCCTCATAACCAAAATAACCTTTATTGATTGAGATAATGATACCCTTAGGTTCAACATATACCACAAAAATATTATATTCACCTTCATACTTTACTCCCGGTATAACTAATTTTCTAAATTCTCTTCCTTCAAGATCTTTTCTTATTTCTTTAGGACCCATTTGAGCATAAGTAGGAATACTGAGAATAGTAAAGATAAGGGTAACAATTAAAATTTTCCTAAACATAACCTAACCTCCTTCCTAAAATTTAAGGATTACATACCTGGCATGGCTTATAACCCGCATTTATTGCCTCTTCCCTACTTGAGAAGTATACTTTATTCTTCTCACTCATTGCTTGAGCATAAGGACACCATGGATAGTGGAATATTTTTGAGTTTATGTTTCCTATATAAAGAGTTTTTCCGAATGGTAGTTTTATTTTTCCTTCTTCCACATTGACCTTAATGCCGTTTACAAAAATTATACAATTTGAGAGAAATTCTGCCCTTGAGATTTTCTCTTTGAAATAGTCAGTGATTGCGCTTAGAGGTACTCTTACTATTAAGGAATAGTAATCAGGTATAGCTATATAAACATTTATCATGGTCTCTGGTGGATATTTTGCGGTTACAAAAGCATCACAAAGTTTATCAAAGAAAAGATTTAAATTATCTTCATTAAATAGACTTCCATATCCTCCTATGAGTATTACTACTACTCCCTCTGGTTCCACATATGTAGCTAAGCTATATAATGCACCGTATTGAGAGAAAGCATACATTTTTCTGATTAATTCTCTTCTTTCATCAAGATCTGCTCTGATTTTCTTTATTTCCTCAGAAGTTAATTTTGGAATTTCGACTTCTTTTTTCTCTTCTTTTGCAATTGTAATACCCCATAATCCTTTTTTGTTTTCTCTCGCTTCTTTTTGAAATTTAACAAAATAATCTACGTATTTTACATTTGGTGGCACTGTCATAACTTGGGCATAACCTTCTGAAAGGAGAATTGCATTAAACATTTTCGATCTTATCTCTTCTTCTGATATTTCTTTTGGTTGAGAGAGCCAAACATAGGCTAATAGCCTTCCATAGTTGTCATATTTTTGGACATCAAGCTCCAAAAGTATTTCCTTGTTTAAAAGGATTGAAGTAGTAAATTGGGTTGCTTCTTTTCCAAAGATCTCTATTTTGGTAGTGCTTTCAGGACAGTCTACCCCAATAAATCTTACTTTTTCTAATTTGTTATCTAAAATTACCTCAATGGTATCACCATCAATAACTCTTGTGACTTTTGCTAAGGTTAGCTTTGGCAGTTCCTGTGAGGTTGCTAAGGAAAGGCTCAATAGAAAGAGAAAAATTAAAAATATTGAAATTCTTTTAAATATTTTCATTTTATACACCCCCACTAATCATACCTACACCCTCCTAAACTTTCCTGCACCTTAGGAAGCTTTAAATAAAATTTTATTAATTCTTCAGGTAAATCAAAATATTCAGCTAATTGCCAAACTTCTGTTATCCCTTTCCTTACTGCCTCTAAAAATTCTTCCTCAGGAATAAGATAAAATACTTTCCATTTCATTGCTCTATATTCTTTTCTTGATATTTCAATCTCTTCTCTGTAATTTTCTGGCTTCCTATCACTGTAAGTTGATCCTGTAAAGTAGTGTCCAAGCTCTTCTGCCAGTGCACATTTAAACTCTTTTTTGCTTCTATCAATATTCCTTCTTAACCCTATAACCTTTACCCCTTCCATCTCTAAATAAACTGCGGAAATTGGTTCCTTAAAGTCCCACCATTCTAAATGAATACCTTCTTCCTCTACCATCTCAAGAAGATTAGAAAGCATTCATCACCTCACATTTAATTTATTTTTTTCCATACTTCTTTCTTACAAAATCAACGAATTCTTCAATGCTTTTTATTGCGGGTTCAGGAAGGTCAGAAAGATCTCCATAAGAGAGACATGTTGCAATTTTTACCTCTTCCTTTCCAAGGAGATAGTCTATGGAAACATCAAGCACTTCAGAGATTCTTTTTAATATAGTAAGCTTTGGTACTCTTCCTTCCTCTTCATATCTTGTTATTGTGGAGGGAGATACTCCTATTTTCAGAGCAAGTTCTTTTTTAGTTAGTCCCCTTTTTTCACGAACTTCTTTGAGTCTTTCACTTATGATCTTTATTTCTTTGTCCTCGTCCATCTCTCTCACCTTACTTTTTCCACTTAGGTATATTTTAATACATATTTTCCAAAATGTAAACATAAATTTTCCTATTGACAATTCCCAAATAGAAATTTATACTGTAACATAATTCCCATATGGGAAGTAAGGAGGTATAAAAAATGAAAAATTATCAAGAGCCCCAAATAATTGATAAGGCAACAGTTAAACAAGTGGCATATATCCATGCATTAATAAAAGAAATAGGTTGGAGTGATGAAGAGTAAGCATTAATGGAAAAGAATATATAGGAGAAGTGAAGGCAAGAAAAGAAGGCTTCAAAGAGATTTACAAGTGGCTCTTTGGAAAAGACTTTTTATTTTTAAGGGCAGATAGAAAAGAATTTTTGGTTGTTATGAACATGGAAAAATTTTTGGAGCTAATAAAATGGAAGTAAAGATAAAAGATTTAATTGAGCTTTTAGATCTTGAAAGGGAATATGAAGAATTTAAAAAGGTAATGGATACCGCAGTTGAGAGATTTATTTCTTGTGGATATGACGAGGACTTTTTAATCTACAGGCTGAAAAAATATTTTGAGAAGGAAAAAAGGATAATTTTAATGATATTTTTGGAAAGGTATGGAGAGGAAAAGGAATAGAAGAATTGACTTTTTTAAAAGAGCTACTTAAAATAGAAAGTAAAAAAAGGATAAAATTAGGGCATATAGCTTAAAATAAACCACAATTTAAATCTTTTATCCTACTTATCTCATCTTAATTTAGTTAAGAAAGAAGGTGAAAGAGGAATGAGAAAATTTTTTCTTCTTCTTTCAGTTTTCCTTATCTTTTCCCTTTTAATTTCAGGATGTGCACCTAAAAAGGATACAACTCCACCACATGCTCAACAGCAAGTCTGGCAAAAAACCTATGGAGGAAGCAATTTGGATTGGGC
>ERZ1669248.60-NODE-60-length-73452-cov-5.306784_pt1 | contig 73452 bp, 67 predicted proteins | sample MGYA00579296_ERZ1669248 | MGnify/ENA primary metagenome ERZ1669248 (study PRJEB41166, sample SAMN08046057) | hot springs metagenome | biome: hot spring; feature: neutral hot spring; material: thermophilic sediment; isolation source: thermophilic sediment from...
ATCTTAAAAAGTTTAGATAAAATAATGTTTTTGTTGAATGGTATTATGTAACAAAATGGTATTTTTTTAAAGATTTTTAAACAGAAAATTCCATTTAGTTTCTCATTTTAAATGGTATAATTTACAAAAAACTTAGGGAGATTTGAGATGTTCCTTATACGTGAGTTTAAATTTGACGCAGCTCACAATTTAGAAAATTATAAAGGTAAGTGTGAAAAATTGCATGGACATACTTATAGGTTGGTAATTGTTGTAGAGGGTGTTCCAGATTCGGAAGGTATGATTATAGATTTTGTAGAATTAAAAGATATTGTAAAAGAAGAGGTAATTAATGTTTTAGATCATTCTTATATAAATGAAATAATAAATCAACCTACTGCAGAGAATATAGCTATATGGGTCTGGAAGAGGTTAGAAAAAAAACTGCAGAGGGATAATTGTCATCTTTATGAAGTGCAAGTGTGGGAGACAGAAGATAGCGGGGTAATTTATAGGGGTGAAAAGATTGAAGGATGTTCAAAATGAGAGAGACTATAGAGGTATATATTTGAGAAAAGTGGGAATTAAAAATATACATTGGCCTATAAAGATTATTACAAAGAGTGGAGAATATCAAAGTACTGTTGCTAATATTGATATTTCTGTGGATTTAAGAGAAGATTTAAGGGGAACCCACATGAGTAGATTTGTTGAAGTTTTAAATGGAATTGACTTTCTTCATCCAGAAAATCTTGGCAAGATATTGCAAGAGGTCAGAGAAAAGTTAAAAGCAGACAGCAGTCATATAAAGATAACCTTTCCTTATTTTATCTTTAAAAAGACTCCTGTATCTCAGATAGCTTCTCCTAATATGATAGAATGTGTTATTGAGGCTGAACTTAGTAAAAAGCTCTATATGATTATTGGAGTCAAGGTGCCTATTCATACTTTATGTCCATGCTCAAAAGAAATAAGCGAATATGGGGCACATAATCAGAGGGCTATAGCAGAGATCTATACTAAATCTAAAAAGTTAATATGGTTTGAAGATCTAGTGGAGATTGCTGAAAGATCTGCTAGTGCTCCTATCTATTCTCTTTTAAAAAGACCCGATGAGAAGTACATCACTGAGACTGCATATAACAATCCCAAATTTGTTGAAGATGTAGTAAGAGACATTGTTTCAGAGTTAGAAAAAGAACCTAAAATTAGTTGGTATAGAGTTGAGGTCACAAGTTTTGAAAGTATTCACAATCACAATGCTTTTGCATGCGTAGAAAAGGGGTGGATTAAGAAGTGATAGTAGAGCTTAGTCATGAATTTTTAAGAAAAGAGATATTAAAAGTAGGAGCTCATCCTGCTTCTCTTGAAATTTTTGAAAGAAAAGCTCAAATTATTCCTCTAAAAATTTTTAATATTTCTTCTCCAACTGCAAATGTAATTAAGCAAGAGATGCTTTCTCTTGGTGGGGATGTAGTGGTGCATAAGAACGTTGTAGATTGTAAAATTGAAAAAAGTGATGTTATTCTTCTTGGAACCAAAAAGCATTATGAACTTTTTATTAAAAAATTAGAGAACAACAAATATTTTGAAATTCCACTGGTTCTGCAGGAATTAAAAGAATATTTATTAAAGCAAAAACCTGAAAAAATTGTCTCTCCATGGGGTAGAGTTTTAAACTTAAGTAGAACTTTAGTTATGGGGATAATAAATGTAACTCCTGACTCTTTTTATAGTGGATCAAGAAAGATGCAGATTAATGAAGTTTTAAAGACTGTTGAAGATATGGTAATAAATGGTGTAGATATCATAGATATAGGGGGTCAATCTACGCGTCCTGGTGCTGAACCAGTAAGTATAGATGAGGAGATATCAAGAGTTATTCCAGCTATTGAGAGTATTAGAAAAAGTTATCCCGATGTAGTTATCTCAGTTGATACTTATTATTCTAAGGTAGCAGAGCTTGCTGTTGATAGAGGGGCAGACATGATAAATGATATAAGTGCCTTTAGATTTGATAATGATTTAGTTAAAATAGTTGCAAAATATAAAGTTCCTTATATACTTATGCATATGAAGGGAACCCCTAAGGATATGCAGAAAAATCCATATTATGATGATGTGGTTAGAGAAATCATGGAATTTTTTGAAGAGAGAATTAATTATGCTAAGGAAAATGGTGTTGATCCTGAGAAAATAATTGTCGATCCAGGAATTGGTTTTGGAAAGAGATATGAGGATAATCTTGAGATTATGGCAAGATTAAAGGAATTCAAAAGTCTTAGAAAGCCTATACTCATAGGGGCTTCAAGAAAGAGTTTTATTGGAAAAGCTTTATCTGATCTTCCACCTGAGGAGAGGCTTGAGGGAACTCTTGGAATTACTGCACTGTGTGTGCTAAATGACGTGGATATCGTTAGAGTTCATGACGTTAAAGAGAATAAGAGAGTAATAAAGGTACTTGAGGAGATAAAATGCATAAGGTCTTCATCGCTATAGGAAGTAACATAGGGGACAGAAGAAAGAATATTGAGACAGCCTTAAAGAAAATGGAAGAGTTAGGGTTGAGAATTATTAAGAAATCATCAATTATTGAAACAGAGCCCTATGGATATAAGGATCAGGATAAATTTTTAAATGGAGTAGTACTAGTAGAGACAGGTTTTGATCCCTTTGAACTTCTTGAACTTCTTTTGAATATAGAGAAAGAAATGGGAAGAGAGAGAAAAATAAAATGGGGACCAAGAAATATTGATCTTGATATAATCTTTTACGATGATTTAGTAATTGATACTGAAAATCTAAAAATACCCCATCCTGATGCTCATAATAGAACCTTTGTTATGGGTCCACTTTCGGAAATAGCTCCTGATTTTGTACATCCTGTTCTAAAAAAAAGAGTAGAGGAAATATATAAAGAATTGATTGAGAAAAATGCTTAATTCTTAATTTACTTATAATATTTGTTCTCTTTTATTTTTTTCAATACCGAGTATTTGTCTTTCCGAATATTTGGTAGTTCTCATTATGTAGAAAATTACTGAGTCTTCTTCTTCATTTATTATGATTTCGATTTCTCTTTTTAGCATCTCAAATTTAGCTTCGGTTATTTCTCCCTCAAGAACTGAATTTTGTATCCATTCAAGATACTTCCTAGCAGTATTCAATACTTTGTTTACCCTTCTTTGGTTCACATCATATACCATTATTACATACATGGAAAATAATTACCAAGAGGATATGTAAGGTTCGTATTCTTCCTCTCCTATTAGGTGTTTCTCAAGTTTATAAAGCTCAAGTCTTATAAGTCTTCTATACGAGACCTTGCCAAGATTTTTATACTGTATTGTAGTTTTCATTCTTTCTTCAAAATTTTGTACAAAGATTTTCATGCCTTTTTCATTCATGTAAACTCCATCTAACTTTTCTTCAAAATCCTTAGGAGTAATCTCTCCTTTATTTACAAGGCTAAATATTATTCTATCCACAATGATAGGTTTAAATATCTCAGCTACGTCAAGATTTAATGTGAATCTACGGAAATTAGTAGTATGAAGATATCCAATTCTTGGGTCAAGGTGAGTTTTGTATATTTCAGAGAGTGTAGTAGTATAAAGGAGGGAATTTCCAAAACTTATGAGAGCATTCATATAGTTTGAGGGGGGTCTTTTGGTTCTTTCATCAATAAAGAATTCTTCTTTTTCTGTTATTATGTTGAAACAGGAGTAATAAATATCTCTTATATTTCCTTCTATTCCCATAAGTCCGTCCACATTATTAGTAATATCTATTTTTTCTTCCAGTTCTTGAATTCTCTCAAGATAATCTTCTAACTCTTTCTTTTCGCGATTTAGATAATAATTAATCACTCTTTTTATATTTCCCGAAGCTCCTTTTACAATTTTTGTTGCTATCTTTAATCTTTTTTCATTATCTAAGTAGTGCTCTGCTTGTTTTAGAACCATAAAACCAGAGTTATAATGTTCCCTTGGGTAAAAGCTTCCTATATAATATTCATAATAGTTATAGAAGTGCAATATTATTTCTTTTTGAGATATTAACTCTAAAAACTCTTTATTAAGGGTTACCTCACCAAAAAAGTGTATATCCCTAATGTTTTCTATGGGAAGATACTTCTTTTGACCGTCGGACGTTTCGAAAAATGTTGTATTGTGCTTTCTTTTTAGTTCCCCACTTGAAAAAATGTAAATACTTTCGCTCATGACCAACAAAGCTCCCTGTATGCACAGTGTATACAATAATTTATTTTTTCTGGTGCAGGAGGAAGATTTTTATAAATGATCTCACTTATCTCATAGATTATTTTTTCTATCTTTTTCTCTTCCTCTTCGGTAAGATCTACCTTTATTCTTTTCTTTTCCTTTGGGAAAAGGAGTATTCCTTTAGCTTCTATGCCGTAGTTATATTTTAAGTTATATAGGTAAAAAAGAAGTTGGAGTTTTGCACTCTCTTGAGCTTTTGAGGTCTTCTTTATTTCTCCTATAAGGAGCGTGTTATTTTCAGTTTTTATAAGGTCAATTATCATATTTTCAAGGTTTACTTTTTTCTTTTCTTCATTATAACTTTCCATGTCAATAAATCTTCCAAGTTCTAAGTATGGATGATCTTGATCAGGAGTAATCTGATGAGACATAAGCCAACACTGTCTTTTGCAGATAAGAAAACTTTCTACTAATGTTCCTGTAATTAATCTTGGAACTACCATAATAGGATCTCTGCCTTTGCCTGGTAACCTGTAATCTTGCTATAGAAATCCTCTAAGTTATCTTTACTTACATAGCCAAAACCGTTTACTATTGGAGGTAAATTCTCTATTTTAGTGGGTACAGATATGACGTATTTGTAAAAATCTCCTTTTATTTTTTGAAATTCAGTCCTTCTTTCATAAATATCTTTTATCTCTTTTAAATTGCAATATTTTTTCCATAATTCTTCAGCGTATTCGTCAAGTTCTATAAAAACATCTATTTTGGGATAATCCTCTTCAATGAGTTTAAAATTCTCAATACCTACTTGTTCTTTATCTTCGGTTTCTGTCCATCCAGAATATCTTAATGTGTAAACAGCATTGAGCAGATTTTTGGAGATATCATGAGATTTTCTGTCGTTTATTTCTAAAAAATAGTCTTGAATAAAGTTAATGAATTTGATCTCTTCTATTTTTTCTTCCTTTTTGAGTAGATCCGTGGTGACCTCTAATAAAATCTTGTCATAGATATATGAGGCGTATTTTCTTCTTTCATCTTTTAAGATAAATATATCTACTTCTCCTATATCTTTTTCCCAATTTCGATTACATCTTCCTGCAGATTGATTTATAGAATCAAGAGGTGCTATGTCTCTATATACTATATCAAGATCAATGTCTACTCCTGCTTCTACCAGTTGAGTGCTTATTACGATTCTTGACTTTTTATTTCTAATCTTTTCTATTCTTTCTAACCTTTCTTTAGGAGTAACGTGGCTTGAGAGAAAAATAATGTCCTCTTTTGTTTTTTCTCTTAAAAGTTCATAAAATGTTTTTGCAGAGTTTATGGTATTTAGTATAAACATATAACTTTTGTCGGGTTCAAAATTAATTCTTTCAACGAATTCTTCTAAACTTAATACTTCAGAAAGATTGGGAATTAATATAGTACGATTTAATTGAACAAAATAATCTTCACCTTTTACTAAGTTAAACATTTCATCTTTTTGGAATATTAAGGGTTGAGTTGCAGTAGAGAAAATAATGTAACAATTAAATTTTTCTACAAGACCTATAAAGATCTCCCTAAGAAGTAACCAATATTTCATAGGAATTGATTGTACCTCATCAAGAATTATGATACTTCCAAATATTCTGTGTAGTTTTCTTAAATTACTATTTCTGTTAGATAGAAGAGTTTGGAAAAGTTGTACAAAGGTAGTGATTATTATTTCAGAGTTCCATCCTTCAATTAAGATTTTTGCATCATCTGGTTCTAATTCTTTTTCGTCAATTTTATAATATATATCCGCTAAGTGATGGTGTTTTAACAAAATCGTTGTGTCTATTTTTCCAAAGTAATCTTTAAGTATTTTCTCTATTACTTCTGCATTTTGTTCAATAATACTTAAGAAAGGTAGTGAATAAATGATTCTTGGGGTATAATTCAGCTTCTTCTTTATTTTTTCTCGAAGTTTTAATGCAAAAGCAAGAGATATGAAGGTTTTGCCAAGCCCAGTAGGAAGATTAAGAGAGTAAATCTTTTGAGAAAGATCTATTTCTTTACTTAAAGCCTCATTATAAGCTTTTTCTCTGAGATTATTAATTGGTTTTTTTTCTATTTTAATAGTTTTTTTGAAGGCATCGACTATAATGTATGGTATTTCTTGTAAATTTCTTTCGGGTTTACCAATAGTTACTTCACTTTTATCACTATCTATTAGAAGGGAAAATAATAGATTATTTAAAAAGTAGTAGTCTAAGGATTTTTGTTTAGAGAGTCTTTTCATACTTAGCCTAAGAATTTTTATATCCTTTGAAACTTCTTCAAGAATTGAATATAGTTTTTCTTTGGAAATTTCTTGAAAATTGGGATCTTCTAAATTTTTTATTAATTTCTCAAATTTTTCTTCATCTATAGAGTCTATTTGCTTTTTTAAGAGATTCTTTTCTTCTTCATCCAAGTCTAGTTCTATGGTTATGTCTGAAAAATTTCCATGGTGCCTTTTAACGGTGAGAAAAGCAATTACAGGAAAAAAGATCTTAACATCTTCTGGAATATTTTCCCTAGAAAAAGAGTTTTTAGTTATGTAGTAAGCAATAATAGAGGAGAGGAGAGAATGTCTGGTCTCTTTCTCTCCTCTCTTCTCTCCTTTAAGAAGATAATCTTGGAAAAATGTAGTAGACTTTCCTATATCATGGGAAAGGGTTATGATTTGAGCTAACTTTTTTATATGTTCTTTTTTAATTGGCAGTTTTTCTATGGGAATGTCTTCCAAAAATTTCCAGGAAAGCTCCTTTACATTTTTCAAATGTAATTCTAATGGTTTTTCAGGATGGGAATAAAGTTCAGAAAAAGATGACATTTAGATTCTCTCCCTTATAATAGGAGTTTACAAAAGCCTTGATAGGTTTTCCATTACTTTCATATATTACATCTTCGTATTTTTCTACCACTCTTTCTTTGTTCATTATTACGGGTATTCTCTCTCTAAAATAGCTCTTGCCTTCTTCAAATATGATCTTGCTTTCGGAGATGTAAGACATGGGGAGAAGGGAGTGAATATAAACCTCTTCTTTCTCTTTTATTTCAATAAACTCAGCCACTTTTATAAATTGAAAATCCCCAATAAGCTCTGAAAGCCCTAAGGAAAAAGTGAAGAAAGTTTCATGGTTTTTAATCTTGTTTATTACATCTTCAAAGATGTTTTCATCCTTGTGGTAAAAATAGACCCTATATCTTGGATCTTTTATAAATTCAGTCTTTACTTGAGTTCTAGCATCATGATTTTTAGTTTTAACGGGTTGCCAGAAGTTTCCTTTTGTGTTTATTAAGTTAAGCCCCAGTCTTATCTTCTTTATAGGATTCATTATTTGTAGAGAGATTTTACAATTTTCTGGACAAAGTACTTCCAGATATTTTTTTCTATCTATTCCAGCAATGGCTCCTATCATCCCTAAGATGGTAGGGGGAGGAGGAAAGGAAAAGGATAGGGGAGAGGATGTAGTATAGAATCTTCTAAAGTGAGCTAAATCTCCAAATATATCAAATACAAGAACTTTCATTTAAGATCATCTCCTAAAAAGAAAGTTCCTCAAGAGAAAGCTGTGATAAAGCTTGAGTTAAAGATGTGTCCATACCGTCTTTTACTAATCTTAATCTTTCATCTACTTTATATCTTATTTTTTCAATTTTTCCTTTATTCTCCTCAAGGGCTTTTGCAAGATCAGAGATGTCAATCTTTACCTGAGAGATATCTCTTATTTTTTCATCCTCTATATCAGATATTAACTTTATTCTTCTATTTAGTTCACCAATGTAGAAATAAGAATCGGGTTTATATACAATTTGTATGAGAAGTCTTGGAACTTGGCCGAATTTAGAGCCTGAAATTAAATTTTTGGTTCCATGCCACATAGCTTCAAGCATATAATCCACATCTTCCTGAGTAAGAGGAATATTCTGTACTTTAGCAAGGTTATCGTTTACTATTCCATAAAAGGCTATAAGAGAATAGGGAAGTATATACTTTTCAGTAAAGGTGCCTTGAGTTTTCTCTGCTCCAGAGGGCATTACAGTTGTACCTTTAATATAAGTTAGATCAACCCTATGGAGAGATCTTCCATATTTGAATTGAACAGGTCCAGTTAAAGCCATAGTTTTCTTTTCCACTGCTGTAGTTGCCCCAAAAAGTCTTATATCAATGCATTTTTCTATCACTTCTTGATTGCTCTTGAATTCTTCAAGCCTTTCTTCTTTAGTTTTTAGTTTTCCATCTTCTTTTCTTATTTCTCTTATAAATACCTCTAATCCTTTATACTCATATAGATAATCTCTTATGGTTCTTTTTAATCTTACATCGGTGACAATGTTTACTCCTGTCTCTTCATCTATTCTTGGCTTATTTTCATCAACGGGATCTCCATTAGGGTTTGCATCGGTCACATCATAGAGAAATAATAGTTCAGACCTATTTTTTAACTCAGTCATTTTTAAACACCCCCTAATTAGTTTTTTCATAAACTATAGAAGTAATTTCTGGTAAAAGATTCATACCACAAACAAAGTAAAAGTTTAGTTCGTCATTGGATAATTTCCAATTGTCTCCTGCTTGAAGGAGATAGTAGGATGCTTCTTCTGCTATTTTCTGTTTGCCTTTATCAAAGGCATCATATTCTTGAAGTTTATTGATTACCTTTGGAAGGAGCCCTTTAAAGTCCTTTTCTTCCATTTTTAAGCTTTTAAGTTGTTTTCTAAATGGGGTACTTTCTCTTTGGGAGTATTGTATATTTAGGAGCATCTGGGTCAATGCACCCAAAAGGAAAAGACCCTTTTTCACTGGATGGTCAAAGGTGGGAGAGAATCTTTTAAATACAGGATCAAACAATCTCTCTTCATCCATGAGTTTCACCTCCATTTGTATTAAATTTAAATATGTTAAGAATAAGAGGGACATAATAGCATCTTTTACAACCTGTGGAAAATATTCTTCTCTTACGAAGGCAATTCTTACTCTTTTCATAATAAATTGCATAAGGAAGTTTTTATCTATAGGTCTTGCTTTAAATATTCGGTCCACAATATCTAAAAAGTAGTTAATTAAGTCTTGATCTCTATTATTAGGATCAGATTTGGAGAAGAAGGTCCATAGGTTTCTAAAGGTAAAATCGGTTTCAAATAATTTGTCAATTTTGTCTTTTATATTAAATATGGTTCTGAATCTTGAAGGAAGTACGTCTTCAATTAGAGCAAGTATTTTTTCAGCGCTTTGTCTTCTTTCTATAAAGAGAAAGTTTAAGGTTAAGTTATCCTCAACAAAACTTAAATAATTTAAGATATCTTCCTCATCAGTTAGGTATTTTTTAGCTTCTCGTTTTCTTAAGTTTATAAGTTTATTTGTCTCAAAAAAAGTATTTAAAACGTCTTCTTTTACAAATTCTTTTCCAATTACAAATTTAGGTATAAGCTGATAGGATAAACCTCCTAATTTAAAAGTTAGTTCTTTGTTAATATATTCTTTTCCTTTTTCAAGGCTTCTTCTACAGTCCTCGCAAAGAGGAAAATTTTTCCAGGCTTCCTTTTCTTTAAATCCACCAGCTATAAAACCTGGTTTGTCAACAGTAAAGAAAGTGTAAATACCGTCCCCTACACTTACTTCCTTTTCCTCAAGACAGATAGAACATATACCTATGGTGCTACCTTTTTTACCCTCTCTTATTCTAAGAAGATCCTGTAAGATTCTTACAAAAACTTCTTTATCCCCGAGATATTCAATTTTATGAGGACTTCTAAATTTAAAAGTAAGGAAAATTCCTCCCTCTTTTTTTGGAATTTCTTTGATGAGCTCATTATATTCCTTTATAAGTTTCTCTGTGTTATTCATGATTTCTTGACTTAAGTTTTCTAGAAATGCTCTTTCTTCGGTGCTGAGTTTAATATTTTTATTCGATAAAACCTCCTTAAACCATCCTATAATTTTATTTTTCAGGGTTTTATCAATTTCAGTAACCTTAGTTGAAGGTGAAAAGTTGGCTCCGTTTTTTGGTCCACCTCTGTATAGATATCTTACAAGTTTATCTGTGGAATATTCTTCTCTTTCTATTCCTTTATACTGGTATTTTCCCTCCCTCTCCTCAAAAGTAAGGCAAAATACATTTTTATATTTTCTCTCTGCATTAGGATCTTCTAATAAAGTCTCTAAGGGATACGAGATTTTCTTACCTAAAATAATATCTCCGATTTCTTTCACTGCATCAAGCATTTTCATCCTCCTCCTTTTCTCTCCATATTTCCCACATACCAAATCCCCCTGAGTTTTTGTTTCCCAATCCTGCCTCGTAGGTTACGTAGATTAATTCAGGACTTCCAGTAAGCTCATATACTCCGGTATATCCCTCAATTATTGTGTCTTTAAATTTAACAAGTTTTAAATTATCTTTTACAGAAAACTTCAGGGGTTTTATTTCTAACTTTAGTTCCTCTGGGTCTTTTCCATATATTAGGTGAAATTTCTTTTTAGCATTATTTTCTATTAGTTTGGAAAATTCTTTATCTATGGGCTTGTAAAAATGTACAATTTTGCTTCCATCCGCCTTCTTTAATGTACTATATATGGTGATAGGAGATATGGCTTTTATTTTTACTTTTTCTTCAATTTTAGGAGTTGTGATTATTTGAAGTTGAGATATGTATATTTTCTTTCCACAAAGTTCAAATTCTCTCTCTTTAAAGCTTCTTTCTGCAAGATTTTCAACAATATCTTCTATTGGGGAAGAAAAATAGAATGTAATTTTCCTTTTAAAGATTAATTTTGTGTCATCCTTAGTAGGGATACCCTTCTCAAGGATACGAGAGAAGGTAAAAAGCTTAAATCTTCTTTTCCCATATGGAAAACCAATATTGTGAAGATTTGTGGCAAGCTGCGGGGAGAAGGTTTTGTAAATAAGAGCCTGGATATGATGATTATAGTGCTTAGGAAGTACTATATCTCCGTCAAGAGTCTCATATGTTATTTTTATTCTCACTTTTTCTTCCCCCTAATTTTTAAATAATTTTAACATATAAACCTTTTGTTTAAATATTACCATATTGATGGGGTCAAAATAAGTCACTTTTCTTTTTAACACAAAAAGAAATTTTTAAAGGATAAAATTAAAGGTAAAAGTAAAAAGTTATGGAGGTTGAAGGTATGCTTAAGTATAGGTATGAGAGCATGTTTCCTTATCATCTTAGAGAAGTTCTTGAAAAGAACCCTATAGTTTATCTTCCTGTAAGTCCTCTTGAGTGGCATGGAGAACATCTTATATTTGGTACTGATCCTTTTAGAGCAAGAAAATTATTGGAGCTTGTATGGGAAAGATTAGGAGGAGTGCTCATGCCTACTTTGTATGTGGGGACTGATAGTACTTTGGTGGAAGATGGAGAAGAATTTTGGGGAATGGAGATGTTTGCAAAGGAGAGAATACCTGGAAGTATTTTTGTAAGAAAGGAAACTTTTTACAATCTTCTTAAAGATATACTTAATTTTCTTGAAAGGACTGGTTTTAAGTTATGTATTTTATGTACAGGACACATGGCAAAACCTCAAATAGAAGTAGTAGAAAGGTTAGAAGAAGAATATAAAGAAAGGAATATGAGGGTGCTTTCATGGCATTGGGGAAAGGTAAATTACCCTAAGGAGCTTATGACCCCAAATCCTCTTCATGCAGGAGTTGAAGAAAGTAGTGAGATTTTAAGTATTGATCTTTCCTATGTAGATCTTGATAGGATAGGAAGTATGGAGGTGGATAGGAAAGTTAGTTTGCTAAAAGAGAATTTGAAAGGTATTAGTGAAACTTTAGGGATAAAGAGGTTTAACTTTGAGGTTGAGGAACTTATTAAAGAGATTATGAAATGTTATACTAAAAATAGTTAGTTAAAAACTTTAATGTAAAATGGATTTTCTTTTAGAGAATTTAAATCATATTGAAGAGCTTTTAAAGAGGGAACCTATAATATATTTAAACCTTCCAAGGGGAAGTGGAAGAACCTATTTATTAAGATCTCTTTTTGAGAGAAATAAGTCTTATTCTCTTTTTACCCATTATGCATCCCATAGAACTCCAATTGGTGAATTCTTTTTAACTCTTCTTTCTTTAATAGATAAGAGGGCTTTTTTTAAAGAAAAGGGAGATTTAGTGGGTCCCATATTAGTAAGATATATTCATCCTAGGTTCTTGTCCTATCTGGAAAAGTATAAATCCGAAGAAGTGATATCTTCAGATTTAGAGATAGGTCAAATAGCTGATATAGCCTCATATATTTTAGGGCAGAAAAAGATAAAATATTGGATTTTTGATAATTGGCAGGAATATTTAAATTATAACGAGATTTTTAAAGAATTAATACCCTATTTGAATAAAAAGCACAGTTTAAATTTTGTTGTTGCTGGTGAAGATTTTGATGTAGAAGCTTATGAAATAAGTTCTGAGGCCTTATCGGTTCCTATAAGTGAGAAGACTTTTATAGAAGAAATAAAAAAGGCATTTAATTTGCCCCATAAGGATGCATTAAAACTTTTTGAAATGAGTAATGGAAACTGGAATAATGCTTTAATAGTATATAAGAACAATTTTAAAACCCTTCAAGAGATTATTAATGAAAAAGTCAATTCTTTAACAGATAGCGAGAAAAAAGCTCTTTATACTCTTACTTTTGTTGGAAAGACTTTTTCCTCTACTTCCATAAAGGCATTAAAGGAACTTTATGGTCCCTTAAATTTTATTATGGATTTTGTTAAGACAGGATTAATAAGGTGGGAATATCCTCTTTGGAGATTTGGATCCGAAGAGGTTTTAAATTATATAAAAGAGAATATGTCTCATGATTTATCTCAATTAAAAAAGGAATTTATAAAAAAACTTTCTTCTTTTAACTATTGTGATATATGGGGAAGAATAGGAGTGTTAGCTGAGGATAATAGGAAATATTGGAAGTATGCAAAGATAAGGGAGTTTAGAACCTCTTATAACACTCAGAGGAAAATGGAAATTTTGGAAGAAATTATTAAAAAAGATGAGGACAGTAGAAATATATATAAACGAAGGTTGATAGATCTTCTTATAGATTTCCAGAAGTTTGATAAAGCCCTTATTATAATTGACTCTATTGAAGATAAAAATGAGCTTGATCTTGCAAATAAAATTAGATGTTTATCATATTTAGGAAGGTATGAGGAGGCAAGAAAAATAACAGAGGAAATTTTGGGTAGACTAAAAGTGGATTATACTCTTCCTCAGGTTCTTTCTAGGTTGGTTAGTTATTACTTTCTTACTAAGGAAAGTCTTGATGGTTTAATTCTATTGAATAAATATTTAGAAGATATTTTACGCTTGAGGAGTTCTCCTAAATACCTTGCTAATTTTTATAATGCCTTAGGACTTTTGACCCTTACTGATAGTAAATTTGAAAAGGCTCTTTCCATATTTGAGAATGGGCTTATTTTTGCCGAAAAAACAAGAGACAAAATAATATTGCATAAATTAATAAACAATCTTGGCGATTTGAGGAATTACCTTTATGGTCCTAAGAGTGCATTAGTACTTAATCAAAGGGCATATGAGATATCAAAATCCCTTTCTAAGAATTTAATGGTTATTAGCCTTGGAAACTTGATTAAAAGTAAAATGCAATATGCTGATTTCTCTGAAGTAAAAAACTTATTAAATGATCTGGAAGAGCTACTGTCTGAAGTAGAATTAGAATATTTTCTTTACTCGGGATATAGAAGATTAGCGATTGCATATCTTAGTTATAGAGAAGTGGAAAAATTAGAAGAAGTTATGAAAAAATTGGATAGTCTAAAGACTATTCCAGAAAGTAAAGTTCTATTGAAGATTTTAAAGAGTTTCTTAGGGGAGATTGAGATAAGCGAAGATGAAGTAATGTGGACAAAAGAAGAACAGATAATGACTCTATATATGAAATTAGTTGCTGAAAAAAGCTTAAAGATTTCTAAATCTTTAAGAGATTATCCTACCGATTATCCTATTCACAATTTTTTGAAAGGATATATTCTCAGGGAAAGTTTTTTTACACTTCTCTCTTACATAGACTTGATGCTTGAGAGATGGGAATTTTTAGATGCTCTTTATTCTTATAAACTTCTTATTAGATTCCTTGAAAAGGATAAAAATTTAAATGTCTTTATTCCCTATATAAGACTTGAGATTATAGGACTTGCTACCCTTTTAAATCTTCAAAAGGAGTTAGAAACTCAGATAATAGAGCTTTCTTCAGATTATGTAAACCTAATGAAGGAACATTCAAAGGTAAAAGCTCTGGAAGGTTATGTGGGAAAAGCTATTATAGATTCTGAAGATGAGAATGAAGCCTTAGAACTAATATATAGGGTTATTTCAGATTTTGTAGATGATTTTCTGTTAGTATTGAAAGTTGGAGAAAAAACTTTAGAAAAAGGCAATAAGCTTATTTATAGGAATAGATTTAGATTCTTCTATAAAAAGCCTCCTTTTTCCATAACTGTCTACTCCCTTAAAAATCTTCCTCCTTCTCTATTCTTTGTTATACGAAATCTTCTTAAGAGTTTTATTGTCTTTTGGGAGAGAAAGTATGGTATGTTTGATCCATTGACAGGACTTTTTAATAGATCTTATGGGGAGAGAAAGCTTGAAGAAGCTTTTTTGGATTTCTTGCGTGAAAAGGAAGATTTTAGTGTGGTTTTTGTAGATATAGATGGATTTAAAAGAATAAATGATACCCTTGGGCATTCCTATGGAGATTATGTATTGAAAGAGATTGCAACTGCCATCAAGAATTCTATAAGGCAAAGTGATTCTGCGGTAAGGTGGGGTGGTGATGAATTTTTAATTCTATTAAGGAAAGCTGATTATAACGAGGCACTAAAAGTGGTAAATAGAATTAAGGATAGAATTGAAGATATAACTAGGGGAGAAATAAGGATTAGTTTTGGTATAGAGACAACTTCAGAGGAGATATCTTCTTATAGGGAACTTGTGGATAAAGCAGATATGAAGATGTACGCTCAAAAATTTAGAAAGGCAAAGGGTTTAGAAAATACTAAAAGAGATTAGTTATAAAGGGACCCAATACTGGGTCCCTTTTCTTTATTTAGATTCAATGTTAAAGTTTGAGAAGGTCCACCCAAATTTTGCTTCATTGGTGTAGGGATCTCCAAATTCAGTTCCAATTTCCCAAACCGTTACATACATCTGGTCATATTTTTCTGCAGTTATTCTACTGGAATTATTAGCTATAACTGTTCTTAAATGTTTTATAAAATCCTTTATTGGTATTTTTACTTCTCCTTGGATAATGTTTTCTTTTGATTTATAAGCAATGTAATCCCAACTCCCTGGTGAGAAATATACTTCCCATACAATGTCTTTTTGATTTCCATTGAGAATAATTGGTATTTTTACTTCTGCTACTTTTCTTCCTGCAGGAGAGAGTCTATTGGCATAAAGCCATACCATCATCTCAATATCTCCTGCGGTTACTGTTTTTTGATATGGTTCTTTTGTTATCCAGGTCTCCATTGCAAAGTTTATAGAGAGATTTCTCTCATACCATATATTGTATTTTAAGTTAAATAAAACATCGGGAAATTCTAATACTTTTCGTGGAAGAACTAATTTTTCAATGGAGTTTCCATGGGCAGACCATGGCTTGTATCCATAATAAACCTCAGGATAACCATGTACCCATGAGTTTTTATCCTTTAGTATTATATTTTTTATATCTGCATAATATTCTACTGCATCTTCTTCTTTATAAAATGCCATCCACGTATTTCCTTCATACTTTGCAATATTCCAAAAATTAAGCTCTATGGTAAGGGGAAGATTTTTGGTTATCACATCCCCTGAAGATGGTTCTTTAAGGATAAATGCGTCCTTATACTTTGGAGTTTGGCTAAAGGAGAGAGTAATAAGAAGCAAAAGAAATACGATTAAAAGTAGATATTTTTTCATAGGTTTCCTCCCCAAAAATAGTTTTTTTTTGAAATTATTTTAGCGTGATAAGAAAAGATGAGTCAAATTTTTTAAATTTTCCAGAGTGATTACTTTTTCGTGATTGTAAACCTTTTTAAAATGTTCTTTAGAATTGAAGTTTTCATTAAAGACGAAATCTCCAAACCAGGGCATAAACCATAGGAAGTAAGCTTCATACTCAAAAAGAAGATCAGGATCTGGAATGGGTCCATTTTCTGTTAGAGCTACGAGTTTTTCATTATCGGTAAGTCTTAATAAGAGATCATAAGAAAACTTCATGGGTCCATAATTTCCAGGTGGTGCATAATGGTCAATACCCGCTATGTCGTATAGGTCTTTCTCAATTTTCCATTCGGGATGAGGAGCATTCCATATCCATATTAAGTTGTTTAATCTGTATTTCTCTGTAAATATCTCATAAAGAAGCATGTATAGTTTTTTGTAGTTTTCAGGACCTTTTGCACCCCACCAAAACCATTTTCCATCAGCTTCATGAAGGGGTCTCCATAAAATTGGAATATCAAGATCTCTAAGTATGGAAAGTTTTTCTGCAATAATCTCTATATCTCTCAATAGAGTTTTATTCTCTTCAGTGCCATTTAGGAGGGCTTCTTCTAAATTAAAGTCAGTGTTAACGGTGTAAAAGGTTTTATCCTTTCCTCCCAAGGGTGCATACCAGTGCCAACATAGAGTGATAATGCCTCCAAGGTCTTTTGCCCATTCTATGGCTTTTTCTATAGAACCTTTATTCCCTTCAATCTCAATTAGGGCATGGGGAGTCATATCTTGAGTCCTTACGGCTGGAGTATAACTTAAAAGATCAAAACCACGAAGGGCAGGTTTTTTCCCTGTGAAATATTCTATGTAGGCTATCTCAGGACCTAAGGCAGTGTTTGTATGTTGTCCAGCTATTATGTATTTGGAATAAATCTTTTGTAAGAATTCTAAAAGTCTTTTAGCATTATCTGAGAGATTAGGCCTTATTTTATAATTTGTGATCTTTGTAGTAGAATAATCTTTCTCTTTAATTTCTAAGGAAATTATTTTAAAGTCTTCTTGAGGAAGATTTATTTTAAAAGAGTATTTTCCAGGTTTAAGTTTTAATTCTCCTATGTAGGAATGAGTTTCTCCCTGTGGAAATTGTATTTCTCCAAAGGCAAGGTTGTTTATGAAAACGTGAGTTTTTGAAAATTGATTTAAAGGAGTGTGATTTAAGTAGAGATCGTAATATTTTTGTTTCTCAATTATAAATTCTATTTCTATAATTTTCATCTTATTTTCAATACCTTTGCCCCTCTAATTTTTCCTTCTTTTAGCTCAAGAAGGGCTTTATTAGCTTCTTCCAAGGGATATATTTGAATCTCAGGTTTAAAATTTAGTTTTTCTGCTATCTTTAAAAATTCCTCTACATCTTTTCTTGTTACATTGGCTACACTTTTTATTTCCTTTTCCATCCAAAGATCTCTTTCATATTTTAAGTTCAAAAGAAATTCTTTATCTCCCTCTTCCTTTCTTATGGCATTTATCACCAATCTTCCACCTTTTTCAAGGTTTTTTAGTACTGAAATTATGGGCTTCCATGCTGGAGTAGTGTCTATTATGGCTTTTAGTTTTTCAGGAGGATCTTCATCGAAATCTCCTGTCCAATAAGCTGAAAGTTCCTTTGCAAAATTTCTTTCTTCTTTGCTTCTTGCAAAGACAAAAATTTTTGAACTAGGATAGAGAAATTTTATCATTTTTAATACCAAGTGTCCCGATGCTCCAAATCCAGAAAGTCCAATATTATCTCCATCTTTTATGTTGGTGAGTTTTAAAGATCTATATCCTACAGCACCTGCACAAAGAAGGGGAGCCGATTCTTCATCGGAATAATTCTCAGGAATCTTGTATGCAAAATCTTCTGAAACCACTGTATACTCTGCATATCCTCCATCCACATCTCTTCCTGTAGCCTTAAATTCATCGCATAGATTTTCTTGCCCTGATAAGCAATATTTACACTTTCCACAAGAAGAATTTATCCATGCAATACCTACCCTTTCTCCAATGGAAAATTTATTTGCATTTTTACCCTTTTCCACAACTCTTCCCACGATTTGATGTCCTAAGATTATGGGAAATTTTGATGGAAGAGTTCTTCCTTCAATAATATCTAAATCGGTTCTGCAAACTCCGCATGCATATACCTCTATTAATATTTCTTTCTCCTTTGGGGTTGGAACTTCTATTTCCTCAAGGGTTAGAGGATTTCTATCTATGGATAGATTTTTTATCTCTTTTAAAAGCATCGCCTTCATCTTCATAGGAGATATTATACACCAAAATTGTTGACAAGATTAAAGTAATACTGTATTATATAGCTAATACAATAGTATAGAAAGGTGGTAAAGATGATTAATTTTGATGAGGAAATTCCCATATATTTGCAGATTATGGATTTTATTAAAAAAGAAGTAGTAAAAGGAAAGCTTAAAGGGGGTGATAAATTGCCATCGGTGAGGGAGCTTGCAGAGATGTTGAAGGTAAATCCTAACACTGTTCAGAAAGCTTATCAAGAACTTGAAAGAGAGGGTATAACTTACACATTAAGAGGGATTGGTTCCTTTGTAACTCAGGATGGAAAGAAAATAGAAGAACTTAAGAAAAAAATGGCAGAGGATGTTTTGGAAAGATTTTGCAAGGATATGAGAGATTTAGGTTTTTCTGATGAAGATATTATTGCTTTGCTACAAGGTTATTTGAAGGAGGTTAAGTAAATGGAGATTCTTAAGATTTCTAATCTCTATAAGGATTATGGTAAAAAACTTACTTTGAAAAATATTAACCTATCTTTTAATCTTGGTGAGATTGTAGGACTTTATGGACCTAACGGGAGCGGAAAGACTACCTTTTTAAAAATCGTAGCTGGACTTTTGAAACCTTCAAAAGGAAAAGTATTGGTAGATGGCAAAGAGGTTGGAGTCTATTCAAAATCTATAATTTCTTATCTTCCCGATAGAAATATTTTTCCTTTGTGGATGAAGATTAAAGATACTTATAAATTTTATAGAGATTTTTTTGATTTTGATGATAAAAAATTTAAAAATCTTCTTGACTTTTTTAGTTTAAAAGAAGATTTATCTCTTAAAGCACTTTCTAAAGGTGACATGGAAAAATTACTACTAAGTCTTTCCCTTTCAAGAAAAGCCAAAATTTATCTTTTGGATGAGCCCCTTAGTGGCATAGATCCATCTACAAGAGACAAGATTATTACAAGTATTTTAAAAAATTACCATGAAGAAAGCCTAATGATCATAGCTACTCATCTTATAAATGAGATTGAAACTATAGCAGATAGAACTATTTTCCTATACCAAGGTGAGATTGCTTTAGATGAGAATACAGAAAAAATAAGGGAACAGAAGAAGATTTCTATAAATGAACTCTTTAAGAGTATGTTTTAGGGAGGAGAATAAGATGAGGAATGTAATAAATATTGTAAAATATGAAATTTTGGGGAAAAAGAACGCTTATCTAATTTCTCTACTTACATTAATAGGGTTGGTTTTTGCTATTTATGCAAGGTTAAATTCTACTGTTATGAATAGAGATGAGCTAAGTCTCATAATTTTTGTACTTCTCTTTGTGGTGTTTTTGGTAGGCATAATACTCATAGCAATTAGTAATCTTATGGATATTAATTCTAAGGATCTTAACTATTTGAGCTTTACTTTACCCCTGAAACCTTCTGTTTTGTTTTTAAAAAGGATGATTATATATTTAATTGAGCTTTTAAGTTTCTTAATTGTCATAATATTTTTAACATTTTTCATTTTAAGACTTTACAATACTTCTTTCTCTCATGCTGTAATTAATTATTTTTCCAGTTATGGAGCTATCTTGTTTTTGGATTTTCTCTTTGGTAACGTTATTGCCTTTTTCCTCGTTTCTCTCATGATTATTGCTAAAAAACTCCCCTATGAAAATAGAATTTTGAAAATAATCATTTATATTGGATGTATTTTATACCTATTATATAAGGGTCATTTAAATAATTTTCTAATCAAGATTTTTCCTCAAAAACTTCCTATTTTTATTCCTGCTTTTGATTATAAGATTAGTGGAAAGTTAGAAACAGGATTTAGTGCTCCTAAGATAGAATATTTTGTGGTGGAGGTAATATTAAGAATTTTGGTACTTGCAATTATTATTTTTCTTTACAATAGGCTATTAAATAAGGTGGAAATCAGGGGGTAGGAGAAAATGATAAAGGTGGAAAATTTATATAAATATTATCTTATTTATGCTTCCTCTAATATTTTCAGAGGGTAATAACAGGGAATTAAGGGTAAAGGAAGCTATTGAGAAGGTTGGTCTTTCTCATAAACTAAAAAATAAGGGAAACGAGCTTTCTGGGGGTGAAAGACAAAGGGTTGCCATTGCGAGATCTATTGTTAATAATCAGCAGGGACACTTAAACTCGTCCCTGCTGTATACGTTGCCATTGCGAGAGCTATTGTTAATAATCCATCAATTTTACTTTGCGATGAGCCTGCAGGAAATAAGTAAGATGTGAAGATCTTTAAAAATATAAATGGAGTGTCTGCAGTAAGGGCTGTTGTAGAAGTAATTTTGAGCGAGATTAGGATCAATAGTAAGAAATTAGCCTTTGTTTATGGCTAAGGAATACTCAGTAGGAGATGAGAGTTATTTTGAGAGATATGGATATGAAGTAGTCTATATTAGAGCAGAGTCTTTTAGAGAAGTAGAGGAGATTGCAAAGAAGATAAAAGATATGGGGTTTACGGTTAACACCTTTAAAGAAGCCTTAGACGAATTAAATAAGTATTTTAGAATTTTTTAAGGAATTTTAGGGGGATTTTTGGGAATTTTCATGGGATGGTTTTTAAATAATCTTTTAAATTTCGCTTTAAATAAAATGTTAATTAAAGACTCGTCAAATTTTGTAAGAATCTTTTATGTTCCTCTTCCTTTGGTTATTGCCACCTTACTTTTTGCTTTACTGCTTTCTGCTGTAGCAGGGCTGTATCCTGCAATAAGAGCATCAAGACTTGATCCTGTGGAGGCTTTAAGGTATGAGTAAAAAATAGTAAAATATATTTACAAAATTAAAACTTAGAAGGTAAAATGAAGTCAAAAGCAATAGTGTTTAGAGGACCCTTTCAGTTAGAGATTAAAGAGTATGATTTAAGAGAATTAGAAGAGGGGAAGATTTTGGTAAAAACAATTTACACGGGAGTAAGTCCAGGTACAGAGCTTAGAGTTCTTTCTGGAAAGCAGAAAGGAGAAAAATTTCCTCTAATTCCTGGTTATGAAAATGTGGGAAAAGTAGTTGAAGAAGGTAAACAGAATATTCCATTCTGTTTTAATTATCATCCTACCCTTTTTGATCACGAGATAGATATTTTGGTCTCAAGAGATTGCACTTATTTTGATCTATTGGAAGGATACAAAAAGCTGATGAAAGAGGAAATAATTAAGGCAATATTCAAATGGAGCTAACCAAGGGGAGAAATTAATTTCTCCCCCCTTGGTTTTTCTCTTACTTATGGGAGTTTAGATTTGTCTTTATCTTAGGAGAATAAACTTCTTCTGCAGATGGTGGAATATCGGGGCTTACGTCTAAATTCATAATATATCTTAAAGATCTAACAAGCATTAATTTGAATAAATCTTTATATGTAGTAGTATATCCTTCAGGACAGGATGTTGGTCCATTTACCACATACCATTCTAATGGAGTTGTAGTAGCTAAAACCCTTCCCATATTATATCGGTACTCAATGTATGTTGGATATTGACTACTTCCGTCTCCGTAATTTTCTTTTACATATACCATGAGATTAGATATATTAATAGAATCAAGGTTATTAAAACCACCATGACTTGCGTAGTTTCCATAAAGTTGTGCAGGAAAGTTTTTAGTAATGGGATGCTCAAAATAGACAATATCATTGTAATTGTCGTAAGCATCTCTCCAGCTTACTCCACCAGGAAGGGTAGAAGAGAAGTTTCCATTTTCCCATCCCATATCGCAAGCTATCCAAAAGATGGTCCCACCGTTATATACAAAGTTGTCAAAGGCATTTTTATTGTTAGTATATACATCATAAAATCCTTGGGGCTGATCCCCCTCAATTATTACTAGATTGCCAAGATTGAAGTCTAAATTAGGATTTTCTACATTTAATTCTCTGTATTCGTATTGATTTTGTCCTGTCCCCTCGGTCATACCAATTGATGAGAGGATATCTCCTATAACTGTTGTGGGTACTCCTGCTTGACTCCAAGCTGAGCTGTTTTCTCGAAAAATTATTACGTGTTTAATTACCTTTGTTAAAATCATCATCTCCGAAGTTTTAACTTCATTTTCTCCTACTGTGATAACTAAGTTTGCTGGCTGATATTCCTTATTAACATCTTGAGCTAATAATAAATAGGTGCCTGAAGGTATGTTCTGGAATTTGTAAGATCCGTTGTTTCCTGTTATGACATAGTATGAGTCGAGGTTAAGTGGAGATTCTTCACTTTCGGGGATTAATGTCACTTTTATGTTTGCGCTTTGGTTAGTTGGTTTATCAAAATAGTTTACTATTCCCTGGATAATGCTATCTCCTAAACCCACATTGATTTCTCCTGGATTTGTTGTTACTTTTTGGGTACATCCTGAAAGGAAGATGCCTGAGGTGATTAATATTAGGGAAAACAAAGCCAATTTTCTCATAAAGGCCTCCAGTTGATTTATTGGGTAAATAGATTCAGTTTATTTAAATTAGAGGGTTAGAGACAAATTAATAAACTAAATTTATTTACTCTAATAAATATTATACCATAAATATTTTTTAAAATAATTATAAAAGTGACTTATATCACACTTTGAGAAGCTATTTCTTTTTTAATGTATAATCATGAAGGATAACAATTAGAAGGGGTGATTTTATGCCTGCTAATTTGCCACCTCAATATTTTGAGGCAGAAAAGAAATTCCGAGAGGCGAAAACTATTGAAGATAAGATTCAGGCATTAAAAGAGATGCTTGCTATATTACCTAAACATAAAGGTACCGATAAGATGAAGGCAGATTTAAGAAGAAAACTTTCCCAACTTATGGAAGAGGCAGAAAAAAGGGCTAAAAAAGGAGGTGGAAGGGGACTTGATTATATTGAAAAGGAAGGAGCAGGTCAGGTGCTTTTAATAGGTCCCCCTAATACTGGAAAATCTAAATTTTTTACCCTTCTTACAGGGGTCGAGAGTTTAGTTGCTGATTATCCTTTTACTACCATGAATCCTGTGATTGGTATGTTACCTTATGAAAATATTCAAATTCAACTTGTAGATCTTCCTCCTCTTTGGGAGGAATCGGAAGGGTGGATGTATAACTTAATAAGAAATGCAGATTTAATAATCTTATTTTTAAGCATGGATCTTGATTCCATAGTGGATGAATATATAAAGATAAGAAATCTTTTGGAAGGAAAAAAGATAAAGCTTGTAAGGAAAAATCCTGATAGAGATCCTTATTCTCCTATTAAGGAAAATAGGGGCATTGTAATATTGAATAAAATTGATATTTTTGCTCCCGAGGAAAGAAAGGAGGAAATAGAGATTATAAAAAAAGATCTAAATGTATTTTGTGTATCCGCTGAAGAGGGTGTAAATATGGAGGATATTAAGAAGAGCATATTTGATGCTCTACATATAGTAAGGGTTTATACAAAAAAGCCCGGGTATCCTCCCGACTTATCAAAACCATATATTCTTGAAAAGGGAAGTACTGTATTAGATGTAGCAGAGATGATCCATAAAGATATTGCAAAAAATTTAAAATTTGCAAAGCTTTATAAAAAAGACGGTTCAGTAAAAGGACTTCCTGTAGAAAAGAGTTATGAGGTAAAAGATGAAGATATTTTGGAATTTCACACTTAAGGAGGGAAAATTTATGAGATGGGGAATAGTGGGAACTGGAAGGATTGTAAGGGATAGGTTTTTGCCTGCCTTAGAGCAAGTTCCCGGGGCAAAGTTGACAGCTATTGTGACCACAAATCCAGAGAGAGCAAAAGATCTTTCTGAGAGATATGGGGCAAGAATTTATTCTAATTTAGAAGCTGTAGAAGATGTAGATGTGATCTATATTGCAACGCCAAATAAATTTCATAAAGAGCAGACAATAATATGTGCTAAGATGGGAATTCATGTGCTTTGTGAAAAGCCTATGGCGCTTAGTGTGAAAGAGGCTGAGGAGATGGTAGAAGAGTGCAAAAGAAATAAGGTTATTCTTGGAATTGCCAATATGGGAAGATTTAATCCTTTTAATATTGGAGCTAAAAAGCTTCTTGAGGAAAATATTGTGGGGAAAATTGGAATTATAAAGGCAAGCTTTTCTTTTGTAAATAATGAGAGGAATGCCTGGAGATATAGTTTAGATCTTGCTGGGGGTGGAGCCATAATGGATATTGGAGTTCATGTGATAAATACCCTTCATTTTTGGTTTCCTAATAATAAAGTTGAAGAGATTGTGGCTATCAATGAGCATTATGGGTATGAGGTAGAGCAAAATGCAGGTGCAGTGGTACGTTTTGATAATGGTATGATGGCACTTTTGGATGTAAGTTATGATACTATGCTTTCTGTGTCCTTTGAAATACGCGGAGATGAAGGTATTTTATATATTCTTGACACATTATATCAGGAGTATGATGGAAAAGTAATCCTAAGAAGGTTTAATAATTACACCTTTTATAATTTTTATGGAGAGAATCAATATGTGGCTGAGATAAAAGACATGGAGGAGGCTATAAAAGAAGGAAGAGAGCCTGCAACTTCAGGAACTGATGGGCTGAAAGATATGAGGGTAATAGAAGGTTGGTATGAATCGGCAAAAGAGAAAAAGTTAGTATACTTGTAAAATTTATAGTGGAGTGATAATATTTAGATAGCTAATTTTTGGAGAGAAGTATGGAGAAGAAGAATATATATGAAATATTTAAAGAAGTGATAAGGGAGCACTTTATAAGGAGAGAAAAACTTCTTAGTGGTTTGAAGCTTTATCGGGGACAGGCTCCTATACTTCTTCTTTTATCAGAAAGAGATGGTTTAACCCAAAAGGAGATTGTAGAAAATATGAAAATAAAGCCTTCTACCGTTGCTATAATGATAAGGAGAATGAAAAAAAGAGGTTTAGTAATTACAAAGAGGGATGAAAAAGATAAAAGGTTCTCAAAGGTTTATCTTACCGATGAGGGAAGAAAATTTATCTGTAAACTGAAGAAAACTTATAAACAGCTTGAAGAAGAATGCTTTGGGAACTTTACAGAAGAGGAAAGAGAGACTTTAAAAAATTATTTAGAAAGGATCAGAGATAATTTGAGAATACTTAACGAAGAAAAAGGGTAAAAATATGAGAAAACTTTTGAAGTTTTTAAAACCTTATACTTATGCAGTTATTCTTGCACCTCTTTTAATGCTTGTGGAAGTTATTTGTGATCTTTATCAGCCTAATTTGCTTGCTAAAATTGTAGACCAAGGAATTTTGAAAAATAATTTTCAAGTTATTCTTAACACAGGACTTATTATGTTAGGTATTGCTATGATAGGTATGATTGGAGGTGTTGGCTGTACCATTTTTTCTTCTATTGCAAGTCAGAATTTTGGTAAGGATTTAAGAAATGAGTTATTTAAAAAGGTTCAAAAACTTTCCTTTCATAGTATTGATAAATTTAAATCATCTTCTCTTATTACACGTCTCACCAATGATGTAACCCAGCTTCAGACCCTTGTCATGATGGCTTTAAGAATAATGGTAAGAGCGCCTTTACTTTTTATTGGTGGGATAATTATGGCTATATCCCTAAATAAAAATCTTTCTTTCATATTTTTATTATCAATTCCTGTCCTTATTGCTCTCTTTTTGTTTATTATGAAAAGAAGCTTTCCTTTGTTTTCAGAAGTACAAAAAAGAATTGATTATGTGAATAGTGTGGTGAGAGAGAATTTAGTTGGGATAAGATTAGTAAGGGCTTTTAGAAGGGAAGATTATGAAAGGGAAAGATTTAAATATGCTAATACTGCTTTGATGAATGCTATTATAAAAGCGCTTATGCTTATGATAATTGCCATGCCTCTCTTTATGCTGGTTATGAATTTTAGCATTTTAGCTGTGCTATGGTTTGGAGGACTTCTTGTGGAAAGAGGAAATATGCAAGTTGGAGAGGTGATGGCTTATATAAACTATATGGGACAGATTCTTTTTTCTTTAATGATGATTGGAAATATTTTGATGTTTATCTCAAGGGCTTCAGCGTCAGCTTCAAGAGTGGTAGAAGTACTTGAGGAGAAAATTGACATTGAAGATAAAGAGGAGAGTGATACAAGATCTATAGAGAGCGGGAAGGTTAAGTTTGAACATGTTTATTTTAGTTATTTCAAGGATAGGGAGCCTGTACTTATAGATATAGATTTTGAGACTGAAGCTGGAGAGATTATAGGAATAATAGGTACAACGGGTTCTGGAAAATCTACCTTAGTAAATCTTATTCCAAGGCTATATGATGCCACTTCTGGAAGAATTCTTGTAGATGGTAGAGATGTGAGGGATATAAATTTGAGGGTTTTAAGAAGTGCTATTTCCATGGTTCCCCAAGATATAATTTTGTTCTCTGGAACTATAAAAGAAAACATTTGCTGGGGAAAAGAGGATGCTACTGATGAAGAAGTGATAGAAGCTGCCAAAATTGCTCAGGCTCATGACTTTATAATAAGGCTTCCTAATGGATATGATACAGTAATTGGAGAGCGTGGGGTGACTCTTTCTGGGGGACAAAAGCAGAGGATTGCTATTGCAAGAGCCCTTATCAAAAAACCAAAGATTTTAATTCTGGATGATGCTACTTCTGCGGTAGATTTTGTAACAGAACAAAAAATAATCAGAGGGTTAAAGGAGATAATGAAGCATTGCACTACCTTCTTAATAGCTCAAAGGGTAAGTACTATGATGAATGCTGATAAGATTATAATTCTTGACAGAGGGAGAATTGTAGGTTTTGGTACTCATTATGAACTTTTAGAGAAGAATCCTATTTATCAAGAGATTTATAGATCTCAAATAGATGAAGAGGTAGTAAAACATGCGTAGAGATGATAGAACTTTAAGAAGCCAAATTCCTCAGAGAGGTTTTGGTCCGAGACCTTTCGGTGGTCCTGGGAGGGGAGGTCCTCGGTTTAGTTTTGAAAAGATTGAAATAAAAGATCCTTTGGGCACATTGAAGAAGTTATTAAAATATATAAGTCTCTATAAATGGGGATTTGTCTTCTCATTTTTATTGGTATTTATCTCCTCGGTTTTAGGTATAATTGGTCCCTACCTTATAGGTCGTGCCATAGATTTGTATATACTACCTAAGAAATTTGCAGGCTTTCTTAATTTTCTCATCCTTCTTGGAGGAATTTATCTTTTATCTTCTTTTCTTGCCTGGCTTCAAGGTTATATAATGTTGAAAACTACTCAAAAGTTAGTATTCACATTAAGAAGCGATTTATTCAACAAATTTCATTCTTTGCCTGTTAAATTTTTTGATCTTCGCCCTTACGGAGACCTAATGAGTAGGATAACCAATGATATTGATAACCTTAGTATGGTTTTGTCTAACAGTGTGATACAATTTTTCTCTGCTATTACTACTCTAATTGGCATAGTAATTATGATGCTTAGAATAAGTATTCCTATGACCTTTGTAAGTTTAATAACTATTCCATTGACTGTATTTTTAACTGACTTTATCTCAAAAAGGACTCGAAATTATTTTTATGCTAATCAGACTCTTCTTGGAAAGTTAAATGGAATCATAGAAGAGGATATTTCGGGCTTAAAGGTAATTAGAATATTTGGTAGAGAGGAAAAGGAGATTAAAAAATTTGAAGAAGTGAATAATGATCTTACTCAAGTTGGTATAAGAGCTCAAATATTTTCTGGTTCTATAGGTCCTCTAATGAACCTTTTAAATAACTTAGGATTTGCAATTATAGCTGGAGTAGGAGGTTTTTTTGCTTATAGAAGATTAATTACAATAGGAGATATTACAGTTTTTATTAACTACTCAAGGCAATTTACAAGACCTATAAATGAGCTTGCTAACCAATACAATATGATTCAGTCTGCTATTGCGAGTGCTGAGAGAATTTTTGAGGTTATGGATGAAGAAGATGAGAAGGATGTCATGGATGGAGCAATAGAGCTTAAGGATATTAAAGGTGAAGTGGAGTTTAAGAATGTTTGGTTTTCTTATGTTAAAGGTAATCCTGTAATAAAAAATGTGAGTTTTCATGTAAAACCAGGAGAAGTTTTTGCTCTTGTTGGACCTACTGGGGCAGGAAAAACTACAATTGCGAGTTTGGTGGCAAGATTTTACGATGTGGATGATGGTGAGATTTTAATTGATGGAATAGATATTAGAAGAATAAGAAGAAAGAACTTAAGGGAATTTTTGGGGATTGTTCTTCAAGATACTCTCCTCTTTTCTACAACAATTAGGGAAAATATAAGATATGGGAGACTTTCTGCTACCGATGAGGAGGTTGAAGAAGCGGCAAAATTGGCTCATGCCCATGACTTTATAATTAAACTTCCCCAGGGCTATGATACAGTGCTCTCTGAAGATGGAGGGGGTCTTAGTCAAGGGCAAAGACAGCTTATTGCTATTGCGAGGGCTATTCTTGCAGATCCTAAGATTTTGATTCTTGATGAGGCTACCAGTAATGTGGATACGGTTACAGAAAAATATATACAAAAAGCTATGTTAAATTTAATGTCAGGAAGAACGAGTTTTGTGATAGCTCATAGACTGTCTACAGTAAAAAATGCTGACATGATTTTGGTGATAAACAATGGGGAAATAATAGAGATGGGAAGTCATGAGGAGCTTATTAGAAAGAAAGGTTTTTATTATCGCCTTTATATGAGTCAATTTGCCGATGAAGTAGAAATAAAATAAAACTTACTAATAAAAAAATTGACTCTTTTTAAAATTAATTTTATAATACAACCACAAGTAAAATTTTACTTAAGGGGTGGATCTTTTGTGAGAAGGTCAAGACTTTTTATCCTCATTACTCTTTTGGTTATCGGGCTTTTCCTATCCTTAGCTTTTGGTCAAACTTTAACTGCTACTGCTAAATATGGTAAACCTAAGATTGATGCAGAGATGGACGAGGTTTGGAAAAATGCCGAGGAATATATTACTGATCGTTATGTACAGGGGGTAAAGGGGAAGGTAGCATATGCTAAATTCAGAGTACTCTGGGACGAAGAAAGTATATATGTTTGGGCTGAAGTGTATGATTCACTTCTAAATAAGGATAATACGAATCCATGGGAACAAGATTCTTTAGAAATATTTGTAGATGAGGGTAATGAAAAAGCAACCTCTTACGATAAAAATGATGCTCAGTACAGGGTAAATTTTGAGAATGTACAAAGTTATGGTACTAATGCTTCCCGTGATTACTTTGTGACAGCTACAAAAAAGACTGACTTTGGCTATATTGTAGAGGCGCAAGTAAAGATGAGAACAAGAAAACTTAAGGAGGGAGATGTAATTGGATTTGACGTGCAAGTAAACGATGCTGATAGGTTTGGAAGCAGAGTTGGAATTATTGCATGGAATGAGACTGAGAATGAAAACTGGAGAAATCCATCCTATCTTGGGAATTTAAAACTTGTGAAGTGATATTTGGAAAAATTAGCCTGCCCTCGTAAAGAGGGCAGGCTTTTTATTTTGAGGATGATATGCTTACCCCTAAAATGATTAGCACTCCACCAATTATCTTTATAAAAGTTAAAGACTCATTGAGGTAAATTACTCCCCATATAGCTCCGAAAAGGGGTATCAAATTTAAGATATTAACTACTTGGCTTACTGATAGGATTTTTAAACCATGGTTGTAGAAAAGATATCCAAGCCCTGAACAAAAGAAGGCAAGAAAGAATATTCCTATAAATGCATCAAGGGTTTTTGGAATTTTTAATCCTGTAGAGAAAAGGAAAGGAATAAACAAAATAGAACCCCATATCATTTGGAAGGTAGTTATTACCTCATAAGGATAATTTTGATTAACCCTTTTAATCTCCCAGTTGTATATGACCCAAGAGATTCCAGAAAGTAGGATTAAAAAATCTCCAAAAAGGTTGTTAAATTTTAAATTTAATCCTGAATCGCTCATGATGAGAAATACACCAAGAATGGAGAGAAGAACTCCTAATATCCTATTTAAAGGAAGTTTTTCTCTATGAAACAAGTATTCTACTAAGAGTCCTAAGGCAGGAAAAGATCCTACTATAAGAGCTCCCTCTGAGGCATCAGTAAATTTTAAACCACTATTTTCGAATATGAAATATAATGTAACTCCAAGAAGACCAGCAATAAAAAGAGGCTTTTGATAATTCCAACTTAAGGATGCCTTTCTTATTTTGGGAAAGAATACAATTAGTGAAAAGATGGAAGCAAGAAAGAATCTAATAAAGGCAAGTTCAAAAGGGGAAAGAATTTTAAGAAGGAGTTTTGACACTGAGAAGGATATACTCCAAAACAGGCACGCTATTATAACTAATGTTAATCCAATTAGTTTTTCTTTCATTTAATCTATTTTAATCAATATTTGACAAATTTTTATTGCCATATTATTATAATATTAGAAAATTTCAAGGGGAAGGAGGAAAATTTTATGAAGAAGTTTATTGTTTTAATGCTTATTATTTTTTTTGTTTTTTTGTTTCTGGCTGTGTAAAGCAGGAGCCACAGGCAGATAAAGATTTAAGTAGTACTGAACTAAACAACATTTATGATTTAGTTAATAGTGGGGAGTACAACAAAAGCATTCAAATCTATATGTTAGATTTACCAGGAAATTTATGGCCTACCTCTCCTGTTTCAAAACCAGAGCTTAGTAAATTAATTGAGAAGGCTCCGATGGCTAAATCCATAGATAAGGTCTCTATTGAGCTTAATTGGCAAGGACCCGATGCCGATGGATGGTATACTTTAACTTTAGATAGTTCTTCTTATCTAAAAATTAGATATTACTCCTCTCTTAAGAAGTTAGAGCTTAAAGCATACTTAGATTTTACAGATACATTGGGATTTGTAGTAGTTGAGGAAGGATATTTTGTCTTTAACAAAAATATTAGGGTAGATACCACAAATGTTTATCCTGTAAGTGGAAAATTTTCTTTCTACTTTTTAGCTCCATCTAAAAATGATCCAAATAAAATGAATAAATCTGGACTTACATTGTCTTGGGATGATATTAGCATAACTTCTCTTTCTCAGTTTAATATAGGTATTCTTACAGGAAGTATGGGTTTATATATGACATATGTCGATTATGATCAAAATATTAACGTGAATAATAAATTAATGGCAAATTTTACATCAAGTGTTAATGGCGCTGATACTACTGATCCAATTTTAATAATTTCAGGTACTAAGGATAGTGATAGAGATCCCACTACAGATGGATATGACAATTTCGATTTAGAGCTTCCTCTTGCTAATCTGCTTGGAACTTAGTTAAGACTGAAAATAAAGATAGAAGAGTAAAAAAGAGCCCCCACCTCATAGGGGCTCTTTTTTGATTTATATTTTTTTCTTGACATAAAAATTTATTGTCTTTATTCTCTTAAATAAGGATAAATATTTTTTTAGCAATAAAAAAGGAGGATCTTAAAGTATGTTTAGAAAGGTTAATCTGCAATGGGGATTAAATATTCTTGTTAAGCCTGGAGAGATGCAATTTATAGAGCTTGATATTTTTAAGGGCCAAAAAGGAGACAGTTATAATTTTAACTCTCGAGATTATGAGATTGGACTTGTGATTCTTACAGGTAAATGCAATGTGGAGATTGATGGGGAGATGTATAACTCCATTGGAGCAAGGAGAAATGTTTTTGATGGTAATGCCTATGCTTTTTACATACCCAATAATAGGGAAGTAAAAATTGAGGCATTAGAGCCTCTTGAGGTTGCTATTTGTAAGACAAAAGTAAAGACTGACGAGGAGGTTAAGTTGATTAAGCCTAGTGATGTGGTGGTAAGGGATGTAGGGGTATATAATTGGAGAAGGGATGTAAAGGATATTATTGATGGAAGGATTAAGGCAAAGAGACTTCTTATAGGAGAGACCATAAATCCACCTGGGAATTGGTCTAGTTATCCTCCTCACAAGCATGATACTGACAATTATCCTGAGGAAGTGAGGATGGAAGAGGTTTATTTTTACAGAGTAAATCCTCCATCGGGTTTTGGACTTCAAAGGGTTTATACTGAGGAGGGTGATATTAATGAGGTATTTCTCATAGAGAATGATAGTTTACTTCTAATAGATAAGGGATATCATCCTGTTGTGGCTGCACCTGGATATCAGTTATACTACTTGTGGATACTTGCGGGAGAGATTAGAGAATCAGTAATGTACGATGATCCTAAGCATAAATGGTTAAGAGCTGTGGAGAAAATTATGAAAGAAGCTAAGAAGTAAGGAGGTTTATTATGGGAGATAGGTTTGATATTTTACAAAAGATGATTGATTGCGGAATTGTAGCAGTGATAAGGACTGATTCTCCTGATGATCTTATACCAGTTACGAAAGCCTTAAAAGAAGGTGGAGTTATAGCTTTGGAAGTTACTATGACAGTTCCTTCTGCCATAGAGTATTTGCCAAAAGTGAAAAAAGAGTTGGGTAAAGATGCCATAGTGGGAATGGGAACTGTCCTTGATCCTGAAACTGCCCGATTAGCGATTCTTGCAGGTGCCGATTTTATAGTTTCTCCTGTTTTGAAGAAAGAGATCATAAATCTTTGTCATCGCTATGATAAGATAGCTATTCCTGGGGCATATACTCCTACTGAGATTTTAACTGCTTGGGAAGAGGGTGCCGATGTAGTTAAGTTATTCCCCGCAGATACTCTTGGACCTAAGTATATAAAGGCTATACATGGACCTATGCCTTATATTAGGATTTCTCCTACAGGTGGGGTAAGTCTTGAGAATGTGGGTGAGTTTATTAAAGCAGGAGCATGTTTTGTGGGAGTTGGAGGAAATCTTGTAGATAAAAAGGTAATTGCTGAGAAGAAGTTTGAGATTCTTACCGAGAGAGCAAAGGAATATATAGAAGCAATAAAGAAGGCAAGAAGCTAAGCTGATTTTAAATTATATTCTCAGGATTGTTTTTAGAAAGGAGAAAGATAAATAGTCTTTCTCCTTTCTATTTTATATTTTTTTGTAAATAGTTACTTAATGCTTGACATAATGGTTTAAAAATTATAGTATACTTACTAATTAAAAGTTTCTTTATGAAATTATAAACGGTTTCTTAATAAAAATCTTTAAAAGGTAAGGGGGTCATTCAATGAAGTTTGGTTATTTTGACAATGAAAAGAAAGAGTATGTAATCACAAGACCCGATACTCCCCGTGAATGGACTAATTATCTTGGATCCTTAGAATACGGAGCTATTATAACCAATAATGCTCAGGGATATAGTTTTGTAAAATCAGGTGCTAGTGGAAGAATATTAAGAGGTAGGTTCAATGTTCCTCCAACCACAGCTCCTGGAAGATATATTTATTTAAGAGATATGGAAAATGGGGATTTTTGGTCTGCCTCTTGGCTTCCAGTAAAAAAGGATTTATCAAAATATGAATCAGTATGTAGGCATGGAGTTCTTTACACTATCATATCTTCAAGATATGATGGAATTGAGACTGAAACTCTTTATTATGTACCTCTAAATGCTCTTTATGAGGTATGGGCTATAAAGGTAAGAAATAAAAGTGGAAGAAAAAGGAAGATATCCCTCTTTAGCTATGCAGAGTTTACTAATGAACCTAATGAAAATCAGGATTTAGTAAACATGCAATATACCCTTTTCATATCTCGCACTTATTACAAAGATAATCTTATTATTCAGACCATAAATGAAAACTATTCTGAACTGGGAAGAAATATTCCTCAGGAGAAAGGAATAAGTGGGAGAAGGTTTAATAGATTTTTTGGAGTTATTGGAGCAGAAGTGGTATCCTTTGATGGAGATAGAGATGTATTTATAGGGAATTATAGAGATTATTCTAACCCTATAGCAGTGGAAAAAGGAAAATGTAGTAATAGTCTTAACTATGGCAAAAATAGCTGCGCAGGAACTCAAGTTATTCTTGAACTTGATGTGGATGAGGAGAAAGAAATAATTTATGTTCTTGGGGATGGAGCAGAGGAAACAGGAAGGAAGGTAATGGAAAAGTATAAAGAAAAGGGAAAAGTAGAGAGAGAATGGGAAGAGCTTAAGAGGTATTGGCATTCAAGGATTGAGAATTTTAAAGTAAAAACTCCTGATGAATCCTTTGACAGTATGATAGGAATCTGGAATGCTTACCAGTGCTTTATAACCTTTTTCTGGTCAAGGGCAGCCTCTATGATCTATGTAGGACATAGAGATGGCTATGGATATAGGGATACGGTTCAAGATATTCAAGGGATAATTCATCTTGATCCTCAAAGTGCAAAGGATAGACTAAGACTTATGCTTGCGGGTCAAACTTCAAAGGGGGTAGCTTTACCTCTTGTATTTTTTGATTACGAAATTAAGCCCAATCAAGGTTTATCCTTAGATAATCCTTATTATGTGAAGAGAACTGGTTATACTGAATATAGATGTGATGACCATTTGTGGTTATATATTACCACACGTCAATATGTGAGAGAAACAGGAGATCTCGCATTTTTGGATGAAGTAATACCTTATTCTGATTATGGAGAAGATACGGTTTATGAGCATCTAAGAAAGGGAATACTGTTTTCTTTAAGCAAACTTGGGAAACATGGTCTTACTTATGGACTTGATGCAGACTGGAATGATACTTTAAGATTGGGAGAGGAAGGAGAAACAGTTTTTGCATCTTTCCAACTATATTTAGCCTTAAAAATCTTTGCTGAATTTGCGGAAAAGAAAGGAAAAAAAGAAGATTTGGAATGGGCAGAGAAAGAAGCAAGTAAATTATATGAAAACCTTCAAAGATATGCTTGGGAAGGGGATAGGTTTGTAAGAGGATTTATGGGAGACGAAGTAATAGGCTCAAAGAATAATTCTGAGGCAAGTTTCTGGCTTAATCCTCAGGTATGGTCTGTACTTTCAGGAGTAGCAACTTCTGAGCAGGCAAAGATTGTTATGGATAATGTGGAGAAAATACTAAATACCGATTATGGCGCTATGATTATGTATCCTCCTGTAAGAACCTTAGGGCTTCCTGTGTTTAGGATGATACTTTTTAATCCTGGAATGAAAGAAAATGCTGGAATTTTCTGTCATCCTCAGGGTTGGTTGATAAAGGCTGAAACTATGCTTGGAAATGGGAATAGAGCTTATAAATATTTCCAAGAGATAAATCCAGCTAATATGAATGATAAAGCCGAGGTAAGAGAAGCTGAACCTTATGTGCATTGTCAATTTGTAGAGGGTAAAGATAGTCCATTCCATGGTAGAGCTCATGTGCATTGGCTGACAGGTACTGCATCCAGTGTTATGGTAGCATGTGTAGAAGGTATTCTTGGACTTCAACCCGATTATGAAGGGCTAAGAATAGATCCATGTGTTCCTTCTCATTGGAAAGAATTCTATATGGAAAGGATGTTTAGAGGAAAAAGGTTAAAGATCAAAGTTGAAAATCATAGTGGGGTTCAAAAGGGAGTAAAAAAGATAATAATAAATGGGAAGGAGATAAATGATAATTTTCTCCCCGAATCCGAAATGAAGGATGAAAATGAAGTATTAGTCATTATGGGCTAAGAGGAGGTAAAAGTATGAGATTTGGTTACTTTGATGATAAAAATAGAGAATATGTTATTACTGATCCTAAGACTCCATTTCCATGGATAAACTATCTTGGAGTTGATAACTTCTTTTCTTTAATATCTAACACAGGTGGAGGATACTGTTTTTATAAAGATGCAAGACTGAGAAGAATATTAAGGTTTAGATATAATAACGTTCCTATTGATAATGGTGGGAGATATTTCTATATATGGGAAAACGGAGATTTTTGGTCTCCTACTTGGAAACCAGTAAGGAAAGATCTTGATAAATATGAATGTAGACATGGACTTTCTTATACTAGAATTCTGGGAGAGAGAAATGGAATCTCCGCACAGGTTCTTTATTTTGTTCCTCTAAAAGAAAACTGTGAGATTCATTATCTGAAATTAAAGAACAATACTAATTTAAAGAGAAGTTTAAAACTTTTCTCTTTTGTAGAATGGTGCCTCTGGAATGCTTGGGATGATCAAACTAACTTTCAAAGAAACCTTAGTACTGGAGAGGTAGAGATAGAAGGATCAGTGATTTATCATAAGACTGAATATAGAGAAAGAAGGAATCATTATGCCTTTTATTCAGTAAACGTTCCTATTCAGGGTTTTGACACCGATAGGGATATTTTTATAGGTATGTATAATGGATTTGAGGCTCCAAGAGCTGTGGTAGAGGGAAAGTCCTATAACTCAGTAGCTGAAGGTTGGTCTCCCATTGCATCTCATTATATTGAGATAGAACTTGAGCCTGGAGAAGTAAAGGATTTTGTTTTTATTCTTGGTTATGTGGAAAATCCTGAAGAGGAAAAATGGGAAAGACCTGGGGTTATTAATAAGAAAAGGGCTTATGAGATCATAAATAAATTCAAGACTTCTGAAGATGTAGAAAAAGCTTTTTGGGAATTGAGGAATTATTGGAATGATATTTTGTCAAAATATCAAGTAAATCACAATGATGAGATTTTATCTCGTATGGTTAATATTTGGAATCAATATCAATGTATGATTACCTTTAACTTGGCAAGAAGTGCCTCCTATTTTGAGTCAGGAATAAGTAGGGGGATTGGTTTTAGAGATTCTAATCAAGATATTCTTGGTGCAGTACATATGATTCCTGAGAGAGTAAGGGAAAGAATTCTTGATCTTGCATCTACTATGTTTGAGGATGGTAGCTGTTATCACCAATATCAACCTTTGACTAAGAGAGGAAATAATGAAATAGGAAGCGGTTTTAATGATGATCCTTTGTGGATAATTTTATCTACAGGTGCTTATATAAAAGAGACAGGGGACTTTAGTATACTGAGGGAGGTTATCCCATACAATAATGATGAAACTAAAAAAGGAACTTTGTTTGAGCATATCAAAAGGGCTTATCATCATGTAACCGATAACTTAGGCCCTCATGGTTTACCTCTCATTGGGAGAGCAGACTGGAATGATTGTTTGAATCTTAATTGTTTCTCTAAAAATCCTGATGAGTCTTTTCAGACCACATCTAACGTAGAAGGTGGGACGGCAGAATCGGTATTTATAGCTGGTTTGTTTGTATATGCAACTCCTGATTATATAAGAATGTGCGAGGAAATGGGAGAGAAGGAGGAAGCAGAATGGGCTAAAAAGGCTGCTCAGGATATGATAAATGCAATTAATAACTATGGATGGGATGGAGAGTGGTTCTTAAGAGCTTATGATTATTTTGGAAGGAAAGTAGGAAGTAAAGAATGTGAGGAGGGTAAGATATTTATTGAACCTCAAGGAATTTGTACCATGGCTGGAATAGGAAAAGACGACGGAAGAGCAAAGTTGGCGTTGGATTCTTGTATAAAGTATCTGGATACAAAATATGGAATGGTACTTCAGCAACCTGCGTATTCTAAGTATTACTTGGAGCTTGGCGAAATATCTTCTTATCCACCGGGTTATAAAGAGAATGCAGGAATATTCTGCCATAATAATCCTTGGGTTGGCATAGGGGAGACCATGATAGGTAGAGGTTGGAGAGCTTTTGATGTTTATAGAAAAATTACACCTGCTTATTTTGAAGATGAAAGTGAAATTCATAAGATGGAGCCTTATGTGTATTGTCAGATGGTGGCTGGAAAGGATGCAAAAAGACATGGAGAGGGTAAAAACTCTTGGCTTACAGGTACTGCTTCTTGGGCTTTTGTATTGATCTCCCAGTACATATTGGGAGTAAGACCTGATTATGATGGGTTAAGAGTGGATCCCTGTATTCCTGAGGATTGGAAAGAATTCAGAGTGGTAAGGAGATATAGAGGTTCAGTTTATGATGTAAAAGTGATAAATCCTGAAGGGAAGTCTAAAGGGGTAAAGAGGATAGTTGTAGATGGGAAAGAAATTTCTGGGAATCTACTGCCTGTCTTTAATGATGGAAAGATTCATGAAGTGGTTGTAGAGATGGGTTAAGAGTAAAGGGTAATATTAAAGGGTACATTGGGGACAAGAAACTGAATCTTGTCCCCTTTTTTTTCTTGGTATATTATTTAAGTATATTTAAAAATTTGGGGGGGTTAGAATTTGGACGAGAAAGTTTTGAGAGTAAAAGATGAGCTTTTGAAAATACATTTTATTACTCCTAAGATTGTTAATTTCCATTACTCAAAATATGGAAAATTTGATAAAAATTATTCGCTCTGTGTGGATTATGAAAAGATAAAAGATTCAGGGGTGAGGGTAACTTATGAAGAGGGAGAAAATTATTATCGTTTATCTACAGATTATCTTGAAATTATTGTTTCCAAAGAGTTAGGAAAGGTTTCTATTTATGATAAAGGTAAAAATTTGATTTTGTCCGATTATGAAGATAAAGGTTATGTAAAAGAAGGCAAAAAAATATATACCTATAAAAAGATTAGGCATGAAGAGGCTTTTTTGGGATTTGGGGAGAGGTTAGGTCCACTGAATAAAAGGGGTCATGTTTTAATCAATTGGAATACCGATGAATCTGATCATAGTGTTGGAAATGATCCTCTTTATCAATCCCATCCCTTTTTTATTGCTTGGCATCCTACTGCAAGTTATGGTTTATTTTTTGATAATACTTTTTTAAGTTATTTTGATATGGGGAAGGAAGATAAAGATTATTATTATTTTTGTGCTGAAGATGGAGACTTGGACTATTACTTTATCTATGGGTCATCTCCAAAAGATGTGATAGAAGGTTATACTTATCTTACAGGTAGATATTATATGCCTCCTCTTTGGAGTTTAGGTTTGCATCAATCTCGTTGGAGTTATGATTCGGAGATAAAACTTTATAATCTTGCAAAGGAATTTAGAAAAAGAAATATTCCTTGTGATGCTTTGTATCTTGATATTGATTATATGAGAGGGTATAGAGTCTTTACGATTAATAAAAAGAGGTTTCCCCATTTTGAAAAGATGGTTAAAGATCTTAAAAATCTTGGATTTAAGTTAGTAGTTATTATTGACCCAGGAGTCAAATGGGATAGGAAATATGAGATTTTTAAAGAAGGATTATCAAAGGATTTCTTTTGTAGAATGGAAAATGGAAAAGTTTTTACGGGATATGTCTGGCCTGGAAAATCAGTTTTTCCTGATTTTTTAAGAAAAGAGGTAAGGAATTTTTGGGGAGAAAAGCTTAGAGAATTTATAAACATGGGAGTTAGCGGGTTTTGGAATGATATGAACGAGCCTTCTGTTTTTTCCAGAATAGAATATTGGGCAATGAAAATTCTCTTTCATATCTTAAAATTCAAAGAGCCCCCAAAACTTCCAAAGCCTAAAAATTTTGAAGAAAAGATAAAACAAATAAAAAGAAAAACCGTGCATGAAAAAGTAATTCATAAGGAAGATGATAAAATTTTTTATCATTCTGAGATCCACAATCTTTATGGACTTTTGATGAATCAAGCAACTTTTGAGGGTTTTTTAAAAGCCAATCCTCATGAAAGACCCTTTATTTTAACAAGGTCAGGATTTTCAGGTATCCAAAAGTATTCTGCAGTTTGGTGTGGAGATAATAAAAGTTCTTGGGAAAATCTTTTTTCCTCGATTATAACTTTACAGAATTTATCTATTTCAGGTGTTCCTTTCATAGGGGAAGATGTAGGAGGTTTTTGGGGAGACTGCGAGAGAGAACTTTTTGTGAGATGGATGGAGCTTGGTATTTTCTATCCCTTCTTTAGAATACACACGGCTAAAAATACAAGGAATCAAGAGCCATGGAGTTTTGGGGATGAAGCAGAAAAGATTGCAAAAGATTTTATTTCCCTAAGGTATAGACTTATACCTTACATATATTCTCTATTTTACGAGGCAAAGGAGAAAGGAATTCCTCTTATAAGGAGTTTGATTTTAGAGTTCCCAAACTCAAAAGAGGTATTGAGTTATGAGGACGAATTCATGTTTGGTCCTTTTATTCTTGTAGCTCCTGTTTATGAAAAAGAAAAAAGGGAAAGAAAGGTTTATCTTCCTGAAGGTTTTTGGTATGACTTTTATACTGGGAAAAGATATAGAGGGGGAACTCTTGTGAAAGTTAATGCTCCTCTGAATAAAATTCCCTTATTTTTAAGAGAAGGGGCAATTATTCCTATGTGGAATACGCAAAGTTATGTTGGAGAGAAAAAACAGGAAATGTTAAACTTAGAGGTATATCCAGGAGATGGAAAATTTCTATATTATGAGGACGATGGAATTTCTTGGGATTATGAGAAGGGTATGTATAATCTAATAGAGTTTTCTACCTTCAAAAAGGAAGAAAAACAGTTTTTAAGGATTCGTTTTATCCACAAAGGGTATAAGGATGGTACTAAATCTTTAAAGGTGCATTATTGTAAGAAGGAAAAGAAATTAGAACTTATGGAAGGAGAGTTTGAGATAAATTAAAACTAGTTTATTCCTTTTTTATCAAAAATAGAGTATATATGTTTCCTTAATAGAGGGAGTCTTATTCTATAAATAAAACTACAAATAATACATAATATTCCACTTAAAAGTACCGTACTTACAGCTCCTATATGCTTTGCGAAAAGACCACCTATGTAACTTCCTATAGGCATAGATCCCATAAAGAACATTACGTATATACTCATTACTCTTCCCCTTACATGATTATCAATGATACTTTGTATTAAGGTATTACTACATACAGAGTTTAGCATAAAGCTAAGTCCTGTAATGAATAGAGCAAAGAGAGAAAAATAAAGATTTTTTGATAGGGAGAAAAGAATAAGTCCAATTCCAGCAGTTCCAAAAGAATAGGATATTATACTTTCTATTCCTTTGACCTTTGATCTTCCTGCAAGATAAATTGCTCCTATAAGGGCTCCACCGCCGATTGCTCCCGTCAAAATTCCAAGGGTTTCTGGTCCTCCGCGAAGGATGTCCTTAGCAAAAATAGGCATGAGTACGCTATATATTGAGGCAAAGAGGCTGGAAAGGGAAATAAATATAAGGATATATTTTACAACTATAAATTTAAAGGCATAATTAAATCCAGCTTTTAGATCCTTAATAATGTTTTCCGAAACAACCAAAATTTGGGACTTTATTCTCATAAAAAGCAATGCAATGATTACTGCTAGAAAGCTTAATGCGTTTATCAAGAAGCACATGCCTTCGCCTAATAGGGCAATAAGAAATCCACTTATGGTGGGTCCTATAAGCCTTGCAATATTAAAAAGAAGAGAATTTAGAGCGATGGCATTACTTAAGTCTTCTGGATTTTCTACCATCTCAATTACAAAGGATTGTCTTGTAGGTGCATCAACGGAATTAAGAATTCCAAGAATTAAACTTAAGAGTAAAAGGTGCCATATTCTTATTGTATTTGTAAGAGTTAAAAGAGAAAGAGTAAAGGCCTGAAGCATAAGGAGGGTTTGGGTAAGTATTAGGATCTTATGTTTGCTAAATCGGTCGAGAAATACCCCCACAAAAGGAGAAAAGAATAGGTTTGGTATTTGGGAAAGAAAGGCGGTAGTTCCGAGAAGAACAGAGGAATTAGTTAACCTATATACGAGCCAACTCATAGCTGTAGATTGAATCCAGCTTCCTATTAAGGATATAGCTTGACCTGAAAAGTATAGTTTGTAATTTCTGCTTTTTAGTGCTCTAAATAAGTTCTTCCTCATTTTAAATCCTTTTTATTACCTCAAGACACATTCTCCCATTGTGATATGGGCACTTCCATAAGTCTACCTCAGGCATAGGAGATGGAATATAGTTTTCATCAAGTTTCCAAAACCATTCCCCTTGGGCTCTTTTATCTACAAGAAAGTCTTTTATAAATTCCCAAAGTTCGAAAACAGCTTTTAAGAACTTATCTAATTTTGATTTTTGATATGCATTTAAGAAACCCACTAAGGCTTCTGCCTGAACCCACCAGATCCTGTTTTTATCCACTATTCCCTTTACCCTTTCATTTAGTAGGCTTCCGCTCTCAAAAGCTTCCTCTAATACTTTTTCTGCTATTTTAAGGTTTATCTCACTCATTTCTTTTATTAATTTATTGTTATCAATATATCTTAAGGCTTCATCTATTAACCATGTAGCTTCAATATCATGTCCATAAGATATGGCATCTATAATGGGGTTCATCTTTTTGTCGAAAAATACATAAAGATGATTAGTCTTAGAATCGTAGATCTTTTCTTTAAAAAGTATTATTAAATCTTCTATCTTTTTTTTAATACTTTGATCATAAGTAGCAGTAAAAAGGTTTGTATATGCTTCCAAAATATGAAGTAGAGTATTCATACTCCTCTCACATATAATTCCATATTCACTCACAATTATGTTTTCTTTTGGATTCCATTTTTCATCAAATTCTTCTTTGTAGCCTACATCATTTTTACATACCTCTTCAATTATTTTGTAAATCTCTAAAGCCAAATCAAGGCTTTCCTTTTTTTGAGTGGCTTTATAGTATTCCGAGAGTCCATAGAGAACAAAGGCTTGCCCGTATAAATGTTTTCTTTTGTCTATAGGCTCTCCTTTGTAATCTACCATCCAGTAAAAACCTTTGTTTTCCTTGTCTAAAAAGCTTTTAATAAGAAATTTGTATGAGTGATCTGCAAAATTTATAAATTCCTCTTTTCTCAATTGATTGTAAAGGCTGGAGAAAAACCATAAAATTCTTGAGGTTAAGACCAATCCTTTGGGAGCATAGGGGTCGGGTTTTAAATCAAAACCCACATAACTTATGTATCCTCCATTATTTTCGTCCTTTAATTCTTCCCAGAAGGGGATTATTTTGTTGTTTAGATGTTCAAAAATCTCACTTTTTAAAACTTTTAAATCCATCTTTTTATACTCCCTTTTAAATATTTAGATGGCTATGTAACTATTATATATTGTGTTATCTTAATTTCAATACTATAATGTTTAAAAAGCTTGAAAGTCTTTCTGGAGGAGAAATATGGGATATAAAAATTTTAAGCTTGCTATTTATTGTACTGCTCCCTTCTTAAATAACACATCTATTTATAGTCTGGAAAATGATTTGAAATTTTTTCAAAGGTATTTGCATTTGGATAAAGTTTATCTTGAAACCCATAGAGGGAAGGAGGATGTATCAAGAGAGAAATTACTTGAGTTTAAAAATTTTTTTGAGAGCCAAGGAATAAAAGTTTCGGGAGGTATTACTACTACTATTGATCTTTTGGATGATCCTGTACATAATTTGAGAATTTTTCATACTTTTTGCTATTCAAAAGAAACTTTAAGAGAGAAATTAAAAGAGATTGTTGAATACACTGCTAGCATATTTGATGAGATAATTCTTGATGATTTTTATTTTACCAGTTGCGCCTGTGAAGATTGTGTTAGGGCAAAGGGAGATAGATCTTGGAGAGACTATAGGCTTAGTTTGATGACTGAAATTTCCCAGGGATATGTGGTAGAGCCTGCGAAGAAATTAAATCCAAAGGTAAATATAATAGTAAAATATCCTAATTGGATAGAATCTTATCACGAAAATGGGTATAATCCAGAAACTCAGAAGGATATATTTGATGAAATGTATGTGGGTACTGAGACCAGGGATCCTAGGTATACTCAACAAGATCTGCCAAGATATCTAAGCTATTCTCTTATGAGATGGTTTGAGGATGTAAAGCAGGGAAGGATTAAAGGTGGTTGGTTTGATTCCTTTGAGTGTGATTTGACTCAGTATTTGGAACAAGCTCATTTGACTTTATTTGCCAAGGCAAAGGAGATTACTCTTTTTGATTTTAGCTCTTTGAGGAACACTGTATATATTCCTCCTTTAGGATTTGAATTAGAAAGGATTGATGATATGCTTTCTTTATTGGGCAATCCAGTAGGGGTTAGTTTTTATCATCCTTTTCACTCTGATGGAGAGAATCATTTAGAGGATTATCTTGGAATGATGGGAATTCCTTTTGAACCTACTCCTTACTTCTCCTATGAGGAAAGCCCTGTATTTATAACAGAGACTTCTTGTGGCGATAAAGATATAATAGAGAAGTTAAAAAATACACTCTTAAGGGGTAATACTGTCATAATCACTTCAGGAGTTTTAAGAAAACTTAGCAGAAGAGGGATTGAAGAACTTACCTCTATAAGGTACACTGACGGTAAAGCTTATTTAGACTTTTTTGCTATTGACCCAGCTATGACTGGCTTTACCAAGTATATTCATTCAAAGGAGATATTATTCCCGATTCTTGAGTATTATACTAATTCTTCTTGGCCCCTAATTGTGGGCATAAAGGGAGAAAAGAATTTTCCTATTCTTTTGAAAGATTTTTATGGGAAAGGGAAATTATATGTTTTAAATATACCCGATAATTTTTCTGACCTATATAATTTTCCTGTAGATGTTCTAAATGAGATAAGAAAAGTTTTTATGGAAAAGATAGGGCTCTTCTTATATGATAATAATTATGCCATTCTTGAGTCTTTCTTACCCTATAGAACAGAAGTGTTCCTAAATTATAAAGATAAAAGGATTAAAATATTACTTAGTCCACACACTTTCAAACTGATAAACTTAAGTCAATGAAGGGAATATATGTATTAGTGTTAGAAGTAGAGGAAGATATAGAGGTAGAAGTGGGAAGCCTTGGAAAACTAACCTTTAAAAAGGGGATATATTTATATGTTGGATCTGCACAAAATAATTTGGAAAAGAGGATAAAAAGACATTTATCAAAAGATAAGAAATTTCATTGGCATATTGATTATCTTTTGGCAAATAGAAAGGTAAAAATTGTTGAGGTTTTATATAGAGAGCTTAGCAAGGAGTGGGAATGTAAGATAGCAAAATCCATAACTGGTGAGATAGTGTCCAAGTTTGGAGCTTCCGATTGTAATTGTCTTTCTCATCTTTTTAAGATAGACAAAAGTCAGATACAATTTTTGAGAGAATTGAGATTTAAAAATCTTATTATAGGGGAGACAAGACTATGAGTTTGGGAATTTGGGGTATATTCATTACAAGTTTTCTTGTAGGTTTTTCAGGGGCATCTTCACCAGGTCCTATGCTTACCATGGTTCTTACTCAAAGTAGCATAAAAGGTTGGTTTGAGTCGGTAAAAATAGTTACTGGGCATGCTATTCTTGAAGGAATTCTTGTGATACTTCTTCTCTTAGGTTTACAGCCTTTTTTACAAAATCAGGTTTTTCTTAAGATTTTTTCTTTTCTTGGAAGCTTATTCCTTCTTTACATGGGAATAGGATTATTTGTCTCTCTTTTGAAAAATAATATTCATATTAAAAATGCATCTTCTTTAAAAATTCCAAGTATTCTCGGTGGTATTTTGGTTTCTTTTTCTAATCCCTACTGGCTTATGTGGTGGATTACTATTGGTGTTAGTTTTCTTACTCAAGCAAAAGATTATTTGATTTTCGGAGTTTTGAGTTTTTATTTTGGGCATATCCTTTCCGATTATGTATGGTATGCCTTTATCGGGCTTATAGGACAAGGTTTATCCCTTCCTTTTTGGAAAAGGATATACAAAGTTATTTTATACTTTGCTTCTGTGTTTTTAATATTCTTTGGAATCTATTTTATGCGGTATGTTTTTGTAGGCTAAGAATTATTTTTGATGTCTGAAAAGTAAAAATACTCCAACAATTATAAGGACTATTGGTATGAGATATCTTAAGTAGTCGGGGAAACTTTGGATTAGGCTAATTAAAATACCAATTATAATTAATATTATTCCAGGATATAAAGACCAATATTTTTCTCCAGGACTAATATCTCTTTTTCCAAAATAATGAATAAAATATATTCCTAAGAAGCCTATTCCTATAAAAGTTAGACTGTGAATTGGGTTTATATTAAAAAGATTATTTACTGTGTTAAAGAGAAATATAGAAAAAAGAATGCATCCTGGGATCAAGAATCCAATATTTCTATTCATTCTAAAATATAGAATTAAAAAGATAGCGCTCAAAAGCAATAAAAATATTTCTCCCCTAAGAAGATTAAAGTTTGCAAGAAGAAGGAAGACACCTACAAGGAGTAAAAGAATTCCTATGGATTTATTTCTCATATTTGTTCCTCCTCTAATCTAAGAATTTTCTTTACCCTTTTTAAGTATATTTTATCCTTAACATCAATATTTGATAAGTATTTAACCTTCTCTGCCTTTAAAAGCTTGTATTCATATTTACTTCCTAAACTTTTTCTCCAAATGAATATGGGGATTATATCTTTTTTAATAATGTTTACTCTCTCTTTGTATTTTAAAAGGTAAAGGTTTAATATATACCCGTATTTTACCTCCGGTCTATATACCCCATATTGGTCAGTAAAAAAGTTGCCGAGAGCATAGAAACACCATTTTCCCTCTATGTTTTCATAGGTTTTAATGGCGTGAGGGTGGCTTCCTACTATAAGATCTGCACCATAGTTTATAATTTCTTTTGCAAGTCTTTTTTGCCATTCTTCTACTTCGTCTAAATATTCTATATTCCCCCAATGTAGGTAAACTATTTTGAAATCACAGAGATTTTTTACCTTACTAAGATCTTTTTTGATTTTCTCTCTATCTATTAGATTAACGAAGTATTCCTTACCTTTGGGTAAAGGAATACCATTTGTGCTAAAAGTATATGCAAGGACTCCAATTTTTATATTATTTTTCTCTAAGATGAGATACTTTTTACTTTCCTCTTTTTTACTATTTGTTCCTACATAATATAAATCTCTTTTTCTTATATTTTCTATAGTAGCAATAAGTCCTCTTTCTCCTTTATCTAAGGCATGATTTCCTGAAGTGATCATTATGTTAAATCCAACCCTTTTTAAAGTGTCCAGAATCTCTATAGGAGCATTATATGAGGGGTATCCTGAGGGAGGACAAAGATTGGTGGCCACAGGAGTATCAATGACAATAGAGGAAAAATCTTTGTTTATGTATTCTCTTATATCTTCAAATATTTCTTCTGGGAAATAATAAGTTTTCCTTTGGGGATCATAATATGAATTGAATAATTGTCTTTGAATAAAAAGATCTCCTACAAAGGATAGGCTTATGGTCTCAAGGGAGTTTTCTTGAGAGTGTAAGTCAATAAGAAAGGTAATTAATGGGAATATTTTTTCTCCTTGATTTTTTTCTTTAATTTTATATCATATTTACCTTGGAATAACAAAAACCAATGAAAGAAGTAAAAATTGGTAGAGGGAGGAAATAGGTTATATGGTTTTTACAAAAGGCGATGTAATAAATGTGATAGGATTTAATGATTTCCTAACTCCAGTTATAAATTACTGGGAAGAGGAAGGATATAGGGTGGAAATATCCTACGATTATAGAATTAGAAATAAGGATTACAAATTGTATCTTGTCATAGACACTCCTAAGGCTCAGGTACCATGGAGGATCCTCTTAGAAGAATTAAAAGAAGTAAAGGGTAAAGTATTATTTTTGAATTATCCAAGAGCTTACAAAATGCCTGATCATCCCCTTTGGAAACATCAATGGGATGGGATTATTGCTTTCTTCTGGGAAGAATATCTACCAAAAAACATCTACCTTGTTAACTTTCCATCGTATCCAGTAGTAGAGAAGCAGGTTACAGTATCTAGAGAAAAGTTTAGAATTCCAGAGAATAAAAAGGCAATTCTTGTCATAGCTGATTATAGTTTTGAAAATATTCTTTTACAACTCTCTGAATTAAAGAGAAAGCAAGATTTTTACTTTATGGTTTTTGTGTCCACAGCGGAGAGGGAAGTCCTCGTTAAAAGATTTATTGAAAAGCAGGGTATTGATGTAAATAGTATAACCCTTGGAGGAGTATGGTATGATGAATTACAACTCATATCTGCTGTAGATCTTGTGATTATTGATGGAGGAAAAGATGTGGAGCCCTTTCACGTATATAAGCTTATAGGTTGTAGAACTCCTGTGATAGTTAAAGACAAGATTTTTACAAATTTTCTATATAACGAAGTTATAAAATTTGATGGTAAGGAGAAGACAGAAATTAAAGGAATTACTCGTACAGAACTCAGTACAGGTGTGATGAAGTTTAGAAATAAGGAGGAGTTATTTTATAAGATAGACCTTATTTTTACTAATGACTATTTTAGAAATCTAATCCTTGGGACTTCTCGGGCTTTTGCTTATGCTCATTCTCCTGAGAGGGTGGGAAGTCAGTTCATATTTATATTTAGAGATGTACTTAATCCTCCTCTTTATATCTCTTCTAAAAAGGCTATAAGATATATGAATAATCCTCTATTTAAAGCAAGACCAAAAGTTTATATTAATGTGGGAAGGAAAAAAGTGGCTTGGGAAAAATTAGTTTATAATGCTGGAGCTATAAGAATAAAAGGGACTACTTATGTTTTATACAGAGCCTTAGGAGAGGATGGGGTTTCCAGGATTGGCCTATGGTGGTCAAGGGATGGATATACTCAGGAGGGGAGATTGGATTATCCCATATTTGGACCTAAGGAAAGCTATGAGATGCCTAAAAATCCTGAGCAAAGGAGAAGATTTCATAAAAGGACTTTTGGAATGATAAGAGAGGTTGGGGGAACTGAGGACCCAAGATTGAGCTTGATAGACAACAATTTGTATATGACCTATACTGCATATGGGGATGTGGTACAACTTGCGCTTGCCAAGATTCCTGTTGAGGTGTTTTTAAAAGGAGTAAAAAGTTTTAGAAGTTATGAGGAATGGAATAATGCATGGATTAGGAATGGACCAATTTTTAAATATTTAGAAGATAAAGATGCGGTTTTATATTTGGTAGATGAAAGGCAGGAAGAATATTCAAATGGGAAGAGAGTAGAGGATGATTTTGTGAACATCTTTCCTGAACTTTTAGAAAAGAAGATTGCTCTTATTCATAGAATTCCTCCTGATATGCAGATTCTTTACACTGATGAATTGAAGAGAAAAAGTATTAAAGTAGGAAGAACTTTTTTAATGCCAACTCCTAAATTTTGGGATAGTATAAAGATTGGTGCAGGAGCTCCTCCTTTGAAGACAAAATATGGTTGGCTTCATATTTATCATGGGGTAGGAGATTGGATGGGTAAAAAGGCATATGGTTTGGGAGTGGTTTTGACTCCTCTTGATGATCCAGAAAAAATTATATATAGATCTGCAGAGCCCATTCTTCAACCTGAGGAAATTTATGAAGTTGAAGGATGGGTTCCTAATGTAGTGTTTACCTGTGGAGTAGTTCCAAAGAATAAAGATTCCACTGAAACTCTTGATTTAAATGACGAAATACTTATCTATTATGGTGGTGCCGATGAAGTGATGGCTCTTGCCGAGATTAAGGTTGGAGATTTACTGCCTGAGGATATCATAGCTAAGACTTATTAGTTTTTAATTGTTTCTTTAATCTCTGCCATATAAGATAGGAGATTAAAGCCTTTGCAAAGTCATAAGGTATAAATGGGAGTACTCCTGTAATTAGGGCTTTATAATAACTTATTTTTAGTGAGTTGGAAAGCCATATACTGCCAGTTAGATATATTATAAGAATACCTAAAAATAGGGCAAGGATCTCAGAGTATTTTTTAACCATAGAAATAATAATTCCTCCAATTAGGAATCCAAAGAGGTATCCTCCGGTAGGTCCAAAAAGTGCATTTAGACCTCCTTTTCCTCCTGCAAAAACTGGGAGACCAATTCCTCCAAGAAGTAAGTATGCAAATACGATAAAAAAGGTTTCTACTGGAGAAAAATATAGGGTAATAAGGAAAAGAAAAAATACTTGTAAAGTGAAGGGAATTTGAGTAAATGGAAGATAAAAGCTTAGATAACTTCCTAGAATTAATAAGGCAAGTCCCAAAGCAAGGTAGGGAATTTGTCTTACCTTCATATGCTATCTTCACCTCCGGTTTTAGGGATTTTAGAAAGGGATTATATCATCTTTATTTTAAAGAAAATTTAAAATTTTGGTTGCAACTTTTAATGGGGTAATAGAGTATTTACAAGTGAGTAAAAAGGGAGGAGGTAAATTTATGGAGAAAAAGCTGGATAGAAGTAGGAAGAACAGAGTCATTTTAGGAGTTTGTGGAGGAATAGCGGAATATTTAAATATTGATCCTACAATAGTTAGGCTTATTTTTATTTTTCTTCTCATACCCTTTCATTTTACTCTAATAATATTATATTTCCTTTCAGCCTTTGTTATTCCTGAAGAGCCTGAAAACATAGAGAGAAAAGACGATACTATAACACCTTCGGGTCCAGCGCAACATCTATAAAGGGAGGAAGAAAATATGGAAAAAAAACTTTATAAAAGTAAAAAAGATAGGATTTTTTTAGGAGTTTGTGGAGGAATAGGTGAATATTTGGGTATAGACCCTGTTTTAATAAGACTTATTTTTATATTTTCAATTCTTTTTTTAGGTCCTTTAAGTGTTCTTCTTTATATTATTTGTGCTCTTGTTATTCCTGAAGAGCCTGAATATAGTGAACCTCGCTCTTATAGGAGTGATGGAGAACTTTTGGGATGGTTATTTCTTGCTATTGGAGTTTATTTTCTAGGAAGGACTTTTGGGATTTTTCATGTCTCTTTTGGTTTAATGCTTGCTTTACTTTTTATCTTTTTGGGTATTTTACTTCTTTTTAAAAAATAAAGGGGTGATATTATGAAAAGACGAATCTCTTTATTAGGTATTTTTCTAATTCTGAGCGGGTTATTATTACTTTTATCAGAATTGAGAGTGATCCATTTTTACTGGAAAGATCTTCTTATGCTGTGGCCCTTAATTTTCATCTTTTGGGGACTTGATTTGCTTATTGGAGAAAAAAGATGGGGAAGCTGGGTGACCATTTTAATTATTTTCCTATTAGTCTTTTTCATTGTATTTTTATCTACTTATGGAAGGCCCTTTTTTAGAGGTAGAGGACACGATTTTTACTATAAGGAATGGAGATATCCTTTTAAAGAGAATGTAAAGGTACTTAATTTAGATATTTCTACTGGGATAAGAAGTGTGATATTAGAAGGGGTGAAAAATAAAGAAGATTTAATCTACATAAAATCTAATTCAGATTTTTATATTAATAAAATAAAGGAAGAAGAGCAAAATGGTGAATTAAGTCTTTCTTTAAAAATTGAGAATGAAGAATTGGAATTTGGCTTCTTTTATATGTCAAATGCAGATCAAATTAATCTTAATATTTCGTCTGATATCTTTCTTAACTTAAATTTTGAGAGAGGAGTGGGAAATGCAGTTTTGAATATGAAAAATTTTAAATTAAGAAATTTGTCAGTTAAAGGTGGAGTTGGAAATTTAAAAGTATATCTACCAAAATTCTCTTGTTATGTGGAAGTAGAAGGCGGAGTAGGTAGTATAGAAGTATACATACCTGAAAATGTGATTTTAGATCTTTCCACAGAAGCAGGAATAGGAAGAATCTCTGTGGATAAAAACATAGAACAGGGAAAGGGTGGAGAGAAGGAGATAATACATTTGCGGGTAAGGTCAGGAATAGGGAATATAAAAATTCTTTCTGAAAAGAAAGAAGTAATTTAATCTTATCCTGCTGATCTTCTCCATATAAAGGTAGCAGGAAGGATTATGGGTTCAAAGTCTATAGGGTTGTCAAGAATATGCAGAAAAAGTTTTGCTGCTTCTTTTCCCATTTCTTCTATTTCTTGTCTTACCGAGGCAAGAGGTGGTTCTATTTTCCCATCAATATATAGATCATCAAATCCAATTATGGCAACATCTTCTGGGATTTCCCATTTTTCTTCCAAGATAGCATCCATTGCTCCTATGGCCATGTAATCGCTGCAGGCAAGAACTGCCGTAGGAGGATTATTTATTTTTAATAACTTTTTCATGGCTTTATAGCCACCATCTATAGTAAGGGTATCTTCTACTATTAATTTAGGATCTGGTTTTATTCCATATTTTTTAAGAGCAAGTATGTAGCCTTCATATCTATCTTGAATAAAGTTATAGTTACTATTTCCTTTCAATAGAGCTATTCTCTTATGTCCTTTCTCTAAGAAATAAGTAGTAGCTTCAAAGGCACCTTTTACATTGTCAGTGTCTACGTAAGGATATTTCTTAAGCTTTGATGATACTCTTCCCACGCTTACAAAGGGAATATTTTCTTCATAGAGAACTTCTGGAAAAGGATCATCTTTTTTCACGTTTGCTAAGATATATCCATCTACAATTCCTCTTTTGTATAGAGAGACATATTTTTGTGGTATGTAAGGAGATTCAATCATTGATAACATAATATTGTATTCTTTTTTGTCAAAAACCTCAGTCATACCCTTTATTAATGGTGGGAAGAAGGCATCTGATAATATAAAGCCTCTTTCATAAGGAATTAAAAGGGCTACAATTTGAGTTCTTGCCTTAGATAATTTTTGAGCAAAAGCACTGGGATGGTAGTCGTACTCCTGAATAATTTTCAGTACTTTTTTTCTTGTTTTTTCACTTACATTAGGACTACCATTAATAACCCTTGAGACTGTAGCTACAGACACATTAGCAAGTCTTGCTATATCTCTTATATTAATCTTAACCTTTCTCAATATACCTCACCTCAAAGTTTTTTATTTCTTGATATTATACATCAAACTGGTTAAGTAAATAAAGGGTATGGTTTCAGTTTGAAATCATTAAAACCCTTTAAATCATTTAATTTCAGTTTAAAATTATATTGACATCTGGAAATGCCTATTATAAAATCATTAACGAAATTAGTTCCAATTAGGAAGGAGGTGAGGGGGTAAAATATTAATTCTTTTAAAATCGTTTTCCTTTAAAAATTTTTAAAATTTTTGGGGGAGGAGTGATTAAATGCGTAGTAAAAAAGGTTTAATTATTTTGTTGGTTTTAGTTTTAGTTTTCCTATTTTCGGGGGTAATTAATGGACAAAAGGAAAAAGTTGTGAGTTTGCCTTTCTGGGATACCCCTGGATTGATTCCTTACTATTGGCAAGCTCAACATATATTAGCACAGGGAACAATTTTTGAGGGACTTTATGGGTATGCTCCCGATCCTAAAGGACTTGGTGGTGTAAAAGTCGTTCCAGTTATTGCACAAAGTTATAAGGTTTCTAAGGATTACAAGGTATGGACTTTTAAATTAAGAAAGGATAAGAAGTGGTCTAATGGTGATCCGGTGACTGCAAAGGATTTTGAATGGTCCTTCAAATACTACGCAAGTCCTAAGATTCCAGATCTTCCTGCATGGGCAGGTCCACTTCAATTTATTGAGAACTTCTGGGCAGTAAAATCTGGAGCATTGGATCCTGATAAACTTGGGGTAAAGGCTCTTGATGATTATACATTAGAGATTAGGCTCACCACTCCAAGATATGATATGAAAGAATGGCTCTGCGTAGCTCAAGGAGTGCCAATTCATAGAAAGAGTGTTGAGGCAGATCCTCAGAACTGGTGGAGACCTGGAAAAATAGTAGTTAATGGACCTTATATTCCTGTATCTTGGACACCTGGAAAAGACATGACCTTGGTGAAGAACCCCAACTATGTAGGTGAAAGAGGAAACGTAGATAGGATTGTGCTTAAGTTTGGTGGACTTGGAATCCAGCAATATCAAGCAGGAGAACTTGATGCTGCAATGATTAACAACGTAGCTGAGTACAGATTTGTAACATCTGATCCTAAACTCTCCAAAGAATTTCATGAAGATGTGATGGATTGCTTCTGGAATGGATATCAATGGTCTCGTGGATTTGATCCAATAATGGATAACGAAAAATTAAGACAAGCTCTTGCTATGGCTATAGATAGGGAAAAACTTTGTAAGGATGTTCTTGGTGGAAGAGCATTACCCCTTAATAAATATTGGCCTGATGGTAACCCCATTGGAGACAAACTAAAGGGAATACCCTTTGATGTAAAGAAGGCTCAACAATTACTTGCAGAAGCGGGATATCCTGGTGGGAAAGGCTTGAAGACTCTTGTATTCTACATCACTGGTGGTGGCGATCCAGTGGTAGAGTTCATAGTAGATCAATGGAAGAAGAATCTTGGAGTTAACGTAATAATTGAGAATATAGAGTCTGGATTATATTGGAACTCCTATGTATGGCCAAGCTTCTCACCTGATTCTAAGGCTGGATTCACTGTGATAGGTGCTCCAATGAATAACTTAGAGATTGGTGCATTGTTTAAGAACTCTGACCATACCGTTTGGTTCTATGATTTTCCAACTTCTGCAAGAAAGAGATACTATGAGTTACAACAGGAGCAAGATGCATGGTTGAGAAAAAGTGGTGGATTAACTGAGGCAGATTGGAAACCATTACTTGAAGCAAGGAAGACATTATATGAAACTTACAAGAAAATTGTAAGCACAGAGCCTGAGAAATTATGGGTAGCAGATCTAACTACCAAACCGGAATGGTATGAGAGATTTGATGAACTTTATGAAAAATGGAAGGCTGCAAAGACTGATGCGGAGAAGACTAATTATTGGAGACTTGCAGGAAGAGAGATTGTAGGACAACAGATATTCCAAAATTGGTATCTTAATCTTACTGAGAGAGCAAAGAATGCATTAAGATGGAGATATAGAACAGTTAATAGGCCATTCAGTGAGGCAGTAAAAGTAGCTCATTATGGACTCCAACTTATGCAAGATGCATACTACATGGTACCAATTTATCTTGCGAAGGCACAATGGGTACAGAATCCAAAACTTGAGGGCTTGATGCTCTACAAGTTCTCTTGGGGTCCTGGATTCTTTAACTTTAAGTGGCTTAATCTTAAAGACTAACTTGTAGTAAAATAACAGGGGGAGAGTATAAAACTCTCCCCCTTTTTAAATTATGTAAAGGAGGTAGAAAATGGGCCTTTTAAAGTACATTTTACGAAGACTCTTTACTATTTTCGTATCAATCGTAGTAGTAATAATCATAACCTATGTACTTATGTGGCTTGCTCCTGGTGAATTTTTTAATATTGCTCAATTCCAGGCAAGTGCTGGTAAAGTTGCCACTTTGACTCCTGAACAACTTCAAATATTAATAAAAGGATTTGAGGAAAAGTATGGACTAAATGTACCTTTGTGGAAACAGGTTTGGAATTACCTAAAAGATGCCTTTAGATTTAAATTTGGTCCATCCTTTTCTAATCCTAACGAGCCTATAGAAGTGCAAATAGCAAGAAGATTTCCTGTGACCTTTACCCTTGCAATTCTGGCTATGGCTCTCGCTGTAATTGTGGGAATACCTCTTGGGGTGCTTGCTGCTTTAAGGAGGAATACATGGGTAGATTATATTACCATGTTTTTCTCAATGATAGGAAGTATTATTCCTGCCTATCTTATTGGTGTTATAATGGTTATAATATTTAGTGTTTATTTGAGATTGCTTCCTACCTCAGGTTGGGAAACTCCAAAACAGATGATTATGCCTGTTATTACTGTTGCTTTGGGTCCTATGGCAATAATTGCGAGGTTTACAAGATCAAGTCTTCTTGACGTATTGAATCAGGATTATATAAGGACTGCTTATGCAAAGGGTGGAACAGATAGGGCGGTAATTATGAGACATGCTTTAAGAAATTCACTTTTGCCTGTAGTTACTGTTATTGGTCCTCAACTTGCATTCCTTTTTACAGGAACAGTGTGGATTGAAAACTTATTTAGAGTTCCTGGCCTTGGGCAACTTTTTGTGAATGCTGCTTCTATGAGGGATTATCCTCTCCTTGTAACCTCAACTTTTATTCTTTCTTTGTCAGTTATGTTAATGAATCTTTTAGTGGATATTATCTATGCCTTCTTAGATCCTCGAATTAAATATCAATAACAAATGGGCTTTATGAATATAGAAGGAGGTTTTGCTAAATGGAAGTCGCATTAAAGCAGAAAACAAAGAGGGTAAGTTATTGGTCTGCTGCTTGGAGAAGGTTTAAAAGAAATAAAATGGCTGTTGCAGGATTAATTTATATTATAATAATCACCATAGCAGCCATATTTACTCCCTGGATTGCCCCATACCCTTATGATGAACCTCATTATGCTCATACCTTTGAACCGCCAAGTGCAAGATTTTGGTGGGGTACTGATGATTTAGGTAGGGATATGTTTAGTAGAAACTTATATGCTATGAGAAACGCACTGTTAATAGGATTTGGCTCCCAAATAGTAGTACTAATAATAGGTGTTATAATTGGATCCATAGCTGGATTTCGAGGTGGTGCGGTAGATACATTCCTTATGAGGATTACAGATATCATGTATGCTTTTCCAACATTCCTTTTTAACGTCATATTGGTTACCGTTATGGGAAGAGGACTTTTTACTATTCTTGTAGCGGTGGGTCTTACGGGATGGGCTGGTATGGCAAGGCTTGTTAGAGGAATGGTTATGTATCTTAAACATGCTGATTTTGTGGAAGCAGCAAGAGCTCTTGGGGCAAAAGACAGTTATATTATCAGAAGATACATTTTACCTAATATGTTGGGTCCTATAATTGTTAGCCTTGCCTTTGGAATACCTAATGGAATATGGGTAGAAAGTGGTTTAGCATTAATTGGTATGGGAGTAAGACCACCTATGCCTTCTTGGGGAAATATGATTGGTGCAGGGATAGGATATATTATGGCTTTCCCTCATATGGTTATTTTCCCAGTCTTGACTTTTGCTATTACTCTTCTTGCCTTCACTTATGTAGGGGATGGTTTGAGAGATGCATTTAATCCAAGGAGTGAGGTATAGAGCCATGGCAGAACTATTAAGAGTTAATAATTTAAAAACCTATTTTGATAGATATGATGGTGTGGTTAAAGCTGTGGATGGTGTTAGTTATAAAGTGGATTATGGAGAAACCTTAGCTATTGTGGGGGAAAGTGGTTCTGGTAAGACTCAGTCAGTTCTTTCCCTTCTAAGACTTATTAAGGGAAATGGAAGAATTGTAGATGGAGAAGCCATATTTGAGGGTAAAGATCTATTAAAATTGAGTAAGGAAGAATTAAGACAGATAAGAGGAAAAGATATCTCTATTGTTTTTCAGGATCCAATGACAAGCTTGAATCCTATTATGAGAATTGGTATCCAGATAATGGAGCCTATCTTGTGGCACAAGATTATGTCTGACAAGGAAGCAAGGGAAAGGGCTATAGAGCTTTTAAGGGTCGTAGGAATTCCAGAATACAAAACCAGAGTATGGGATTATCCATTTCAGTTTTCAGGTGGAATGAGACAAAGGGTTATGATTGCAATTGCTCTTGCATGTAATCCAAAGCTTGTTATTGCTGATGAGCCAACAACAGCATTAGATGTTACAGTGAGAGCTCAAATATTGAATTTGTTATCAGACATGAAAGAAGAGTTTAAAACCAGTGTTATATTTATAACCCATGATGTTACCCTTGCAATGAATTTTGCAGATACTATTATGGTAATGTACGCAGGAAAAATTGCCGAGTATGCTCCTATAGATAAATTTATAAGAAATCCACTACATCCATACTCCAATGGCTTAATAAGTTCCACCTTAGATATAAACGCAAAAGAGGGTACTTTAAAGCCCATACCTGGAAACCCACCAAGCTTAGTTAATCCACCATCTGGTTGTAGATTCCATCCTAGGTGTCCATATGCTCAAGATATTTGTAAAGAAGTTGAGCCAGAGTATAGAGAGGTGGAAGATGGACACTATGTAGCTTGTCATCTTGTGAAGGGAGGAAAATTCAATGCCTGAATTATTGGTAGTTAAAAACTTAAAAAAATATTTTCCTGTAAGAAGAAAGTTTTTAAAGGCTGTAGATAATGTGTCTTTTTCTTTGGAACAAGGAGAAACTTTGGGCCTTGTGGGAGAGAGTGGATCTGGCAAGTCTACCCTTGGAAGAAGTATATTAAGACTTATAGAACCTGATGATGGAGAGATAATATTTGATGGGGTAGATATAAGGAAACTTCGTGGAGAAGAATTAAGACAGAGAAGAAGATTTATGCAAATTATATTCCAGGATCCTCTTGCATCTTTAAATCCCATGATGACTATTGGGCAGAATATTGAGGATCCTTTAATAATCCATAACATAGGTACAAAAGAAGAAAGAAGAAGAGCTGTGGAGGAGCTTCTTGAAATAGTAGGTCTTGGAAGAGAGGTTATAGATGCCTTTCCTCATGAGTTTTCTGGGGGACAACAACAAAGGGTAGGAATAGCAAGGGCTCTTGCATTAAATCCTAAATTCATTGTGGCAGATGAGCCTGTTTCGTCCTTAGACGTGTCAATTCAGGCACAGATTGTCTCTCTCCTTTACGAGCTTAAGAGAAGATTTAAGATATCTTACCTATTTATATCCCACGACTTAGCTGTAGTAAGATATCTCTCTGATAAAGTTGCTGTTATGTACTTAGGAGCAATAGTAGAGATGGCTCCTAAGGAAGAGTTATACCAAAACCCATTGCACCCTTATACCAGAGCACTACTCGCTTCGGTACCTAAAATGCCAAGGGATGGGGAAAGACAAAAGAGATTCCCTGCTCTTAAAGGTGAGATACCATCCCCAATCGATCTTCCTCCTGGGTGTAGATTCCAGAGTAGATGTGAATATGTGATGGATGTATGTAGAAAACAAGAACCTGCTTTTAGGGAGGTATCTCCCGGACATTTTGTGGCTTGTCATTTGGTTTAAAAAATGCCTTTGGGGTGAGAGGGGAAAAGTAATTTAAAGGAGGAAAGAGGGAATGAGGAGGATTTTGTGGATAATTTTGTTAACTTTATTTATTTTTAACATCAATGGATATACTCAAGAGAAACTTCCTATTAGAAGAGGAGTAAATCTAACAGGGCTTGAGGCTCCTTTTGAAGGGTCCTGGGGGGTTTATGTAAAGGATGAATATTTTGAATTAGTGAAAAAGGCAGGTTTTGATCATATAAGGGTTCCTATAAGGTGGAATGGGCATGCCGCTTATGAACCTCCTTATACTATTAGAGATTATCTTTTTGAGAGGGTAGACCATATAATAGAAATGGCATTTAAAAATAAATTATATATAATAATTAACATTCATAATTATGAAGAGCTAATGCAAAATCCAGAAAAGCATAAAGAGAGGTTTCTTGCTCTATGGAGACAAATAGCAGAACACTATAAAAATTATCCTGATACCTTGTGGTTTGAGCTTCTAAATGAACCAAATACTAATCTTACTCCTCAACTTTGGAATGAGTATTTAGCTGAGGCAGTAAAGGTTATAAGAGAGACTAATCCTACAAGGAAAATTGTGATAGATACTGCTAATTGGGCAAACTATAATACTATATCTTTTTTGAAGCTTCCTCAAGATAGAAATTTAATAGTAAGTTTTCATTATTATAATCCCTTTAATTTTACCCATCAGGGTGCAGATTGGGTTCAACCTCAACTTCCTGTAGGAGTAAAATGGACCGGTTCTGACCAAGAGAAAAAAGCTATTGAGAGAGAACTTGATTTTACTTTGGAGTGGGCAAAGAGAAATGGTAATGTTCTCCTTTACATGGGGGAGTTTGGAGCATATTCAAAGGCAGATATGGAGTCAAGGGTAAGGTGGACAGATTTTGTGGCAAGATCTGCAGAAAAAAGAGGTATTGCTTGGTCATATTGGGATTTTGCCTCGGCAGGCTTTGGAGTTTATGATGGGTTAAATAAGATGTGGAGGATCGAACTCCTCAAAGCATTGATTCCTGAAACAAAAATAAAATAGATAGGAGTGGGGAGAGAATGAACAATCTTCCTATTAAGAGAGGAATTAATTTTGGGGATGCTTTAGAAGCTCCTTATGAGGGGGCTTGGAGTGGTTATATAATTAAGGATGAATATTTTAAAATTGTTAAAGATGCAGGTTTTGATCATGTAAGAATTCCCATAAAGTGGAGTGTTTATACTCAAAAAGAAGCCCCATATTCTATTGAGAAAAGAATTTTTGACAGAGTGGATCATTTAATAGAAGAAGGACTTAAAAATAATCTCCATGTTATTATAAACATTCATCATTATGAAGAGATAATGGAGGATCCCTTAGGGGAAAAAGAAAGATTTCTAGCTATATGGAGACAGATTTCTGAACACTACAAGGATTACCCTAATAATCTTTATTTTGAACTTTTAAATGAGCCTACTCAAAATCTGAGTAGTGAATTATGGAATCAGTTTTTAAAAGAGGCTATTGAAGTTATAAGGAGAACGAATCCTGAAAGGAAGATTATTGTAGGACCAGATAATTGGAATAGTTTATATAATCTTGAGAAATTGATAATTCCAGAAAATGATGAGAATATCATAATTACTTTTCATTATTACAATCCTTTCCCTTTTACTCATCAGGGGGCAGGGTGGGTAAAAATTGATTTACCTGTAGGAGTAAAATGGTTAGGTACTGAGGAAGAGAAAAGGGAAATAGAAAGAGAACTTGATATGGCAGTAAGTTGGGCAGAAGAGCATGGCAATATACCCCTTTATATGGGGGAGTTTGGAGCATATTCAAAGGCAGATATGGAGTCAAGGGTAAGGTGGACAGATTTTGTGGCAAGATCTGCAGAAAAAAGAGGTATTGCTTGGTCATATTGGGAATTTTATTCTGGATTTGGAGTGTTTGATCCTGAGAAAAATGAATGGAGAACGCCTCTTCTTAGGGCATTAATACCTGAAAGGAATATATGAACTTATTTTAGATAGGAGGTATAGTTTTGAAGATAAAAAATGTTATTCCGAGATGGAAGGGTTTTAATCTGACAAATATGTTTCTTTTTCATCTTGCGAAGGATTTTGATGAGGAAGATTTTAAGTGGATTAGTGAGTGGGGTTTTAACTTTGTTAGAATTCCCCTTTGTTATAGGCTATGGATAGAAGATGATAATGTTTACAAAATAAAGGAAGAAATTTTAGAGAAAATAGATAAAGTGGTGGCATGGGGGCAAAAGTACAATATTCATGTTTCTTTAAATTTTCACAGAGCACCTGGCTATTGTGTAAACAATGAATTTACAGAAAAATTTAATCTCTGGAGGGATGAATCTGCTCTTGATGCCTTTTGCTTTCATTGGGGTATTTTTGCGAAAAGATATAAAAGGGTTTCATCTAAGTATTTAAGTTTTAATTTGGTAAATGAGCCTTTGCATCCTTCTCCTGAAGTCATGACAAGAGAGGATCATAATAGAGTAATTAGGCGCACAGTAGAATATATAAGAAATATTGATTCAGAAAGGCTGATCATTATAGATGGTATTTCCTATGGAAATTCTCCTCTTCCAGAGCTTTCAGATCTTAATGTAGTCCAAAGTTGTAGGGGATATCTTCCTATGGGGCTTACCCATTATAAAGCAAATTGGGTGGGGGGAGAAAATTGGCCAGAGCCCAAGTGGCCAGGCGCCTGGCATTATGGAGAAATATGGGATAGGGAAAAACTTGAAAGACATTATGATGAGTGGGCAAAACTAATAGGAATGGGAGTAGGAGTTCATTGTGGAGAGGCGGGGGCATATAAGTTTACACCTCATAAGGTAGTAATCGCATGGCTTAGAGATCTTCTTGAGATTTTAAAAGAAAGGGATATAGGTTTTGCACTTTGGAATTTTAAGGGACCTTTTGGTATTCTTGATTCTGATAGATCAGATGTGGAGTATGAAGATTGGTATGGACATAAGCTTGATAGGGAGATGTTAAAACTTTTGCAGGAGTACTAAGGAGACTTTTTGTAGATCTCTATTTTATAGCCATCTTTTCCTGATAGCATTATTATTAAAAAGTTTTCGTTTTTTGAGAATTGAATATCTTCCACAAAATAGTCTTCTTTAAGATTGATTCTTTTTTGCTCATTGTTTTCCCTATTTATAATGAGGATTTCCCTTGAAAGAGAAGCGAAATTCTTGCTCAAAGCATAAGCCATATAGGTTTGGGAAGGAGATAGAGAAGAATTAGATCCTAAGTAGGTTGCTATTAATTCTTTATTTTTAATATCAAATATGTTTATACTTCTGTTTCCTTCTACTATTAGAAGGTTCTCAAGAGGACTAAATTTTACATAGCCTGAGATTGGAAGTGTAGAAATTTCATTTAAACTTTTTAGATCAATAATTTTTGTGCCAGTCTCTTCTGTGGAGGCTACAAGAAGTTTGGCACTTTTGGTTGTGTCAAAATCTATAACTGTGGTGTTTGGAAGAAGATTGTATTCTTTTTGTTTGTTTAGATCATATAAAGTAAGTCCATAGAATTTATTAGAGTCTTCTATATATTTTGTATTTTTAAAGATCAAAAAATTATCATCAGGTGAAAATACTGCATTTTCAAAGTTTATTTCCTTAAGGGTAATAAGCTTTTTAAATTCAGGATAGGATAGAATCGTGTATTCATAGTGGTCTTCAATGGGTATAAAATTTAGGAACAATTTAGTTATGTGTTTCTTAGTAAAAATGAATTTAGCGGTGTTGGATATATCTAAATCCTCGATAATTTCAAGCTGAGAGATAAAAAGGTTATTTTTTTCATTCTTATTGTATTCTATATTAAATGGTAATTCTATTTTGCTATTTTTAACAGGATTCCATATTGTTAGGTATGGCTCGTTATTTATTATGGCTACATCACCGTTGGATAGCAACTTAAATTTTAGGATATAAGTATTAAAATCTTGAGCTTTTGAAGACTTAACTCTTAATCTTGTCTCTTTAAAGGTATTAAGATCGAGAAGAACAATCTGATCTTGATAAGCATAAATTAGAGAATCGTTATAAGTGATAAAATAATTAAGAGCTTCAGTACCTATAAATATGGATTTAGCAGGTACCGTATCAAAACCTTGGGAAAAAATATTTCCTATGGTTAACAAAGCTATACTTCCTATGATGACTTTTCTCACTTTTTGTGTCTCCTATAAGTTTCTATTTGTTAGCATAATTTAAACTTTGTAATTTGTAAAGATGGTAATATATTCCTCTTTTTCTTATTAGTTCTTGATGATTTCCTTTTTCTACAATTCTCCCTTTATGCATTACATATATAGTATCTACTTTTTTAATTGTGGAAAGCCTATGTGCAATTATTATGCTTGTTCTACCTTGAGTTACTTTTTCAATGGCATCTTGTATGAGTTTCTCAGTCTGGGTATCTATATTAGCAGTGGCTTCGTCAAGAATAAGAATCTTAGGTTCAAAGACAAGGGCTCTTGCAAAAGCAATGAGTTGGCGTTGTCCAGCAGAAAGCGTTGCTCCTCTCTCTTGTACAGGTGTATAGTATCCTTGAGGAAGCTCTCTTATAAATTTATCAGCATTTACTAATTTTGCAGCTTCTATTACTTTTTCCTCAGGTATATCATTTCTATTAAGTCTAATATTTTCTAAGATGTTAGTTGCAAAGAGATGTACATCTTGCAGTACAACACTTATTTGCCTTCTTAAATCATAAAGATCAACATCCTTTATATTTATGTCGTCAATTAAAATTTCACCTTTTTGTACGTCATAAAATCTTGTAAGAAGGTTTATTATGGAAGTCTTTCCTGCACCTGTTGCTCCTACGAAGGCTACCTTTTCTCCTGGCTCTATTTTGAAGGATAAATCCTTTATAACCCATTCTTTGTCGTAAGCAAACCATACATTTCTAAATTCTATCTTTCCCTCTATTCGGGTTAATCTTATAGGATTCGAAGGTGAGTCTATGCTTATTTTTTCGTCCCTCAGAAGAAAAATTCTCTCTGCTGATGCCATGGCATCCTGTAATATATCATATTTTTCTGCTATGTCTTGAATGGGTTGAAAGAAACTTCCTAGATAGGAGATAAAGAGAAATAAAGTTCCAAAGGATATTTGGTTATTCATAATTTGCCAACCACCAAAAAAGATTAAAAGAGCTGAGATAATACTGCCAAGAGCACTTACTACAGGTCTAAAAATAGCATTTACAAAGACATTTCTTAACTGTGCCTCTAACAATTTATCGTTTATTTCTTTAAATTCTTTTTCATTTTCTTTCTCTCTTGCAAAAAGTTGGGTTACTCTTACTCCACTTATATGTTCTGCTAAATAGGCATTAAGTCTTGCAAGTCTTATTCTAAAGTTGCGATAGGCTTCCCTCGCATATTTTCTAAATACAAAGCTTATATATCCTACTATAGGAAGAGAGCCAATACATATTAAGGCTAATTTCCAGTTTAAGAGAAACATTACTATGGAAAGTCCGAAAATTAGAAATATATCCACAATAAAACTAGTGATTACAGAATTATACATTTGTTGGAGAGTTTCGGTATCGTTAGTAACTCTTGTAACAAGTCTTCCTACCGGGTTCTTATCAAAGAAGCTTATGGGAAGTTTAAGAATGTGTCCAAAGAGTTCTTTTCGCATATCAAAAATGATTTTTTGAGAGGTTAAATTTAGAATATAAACTTGAGCATAAGTTAGCGTAAATATGAGAAGTATGATTAAAAAATAAATTAAAGCTGATTTTTTAAGATTATTTATATCTTTAAATCTAACAATAATTCTGTCCTTAGAACTTAATTTATTTAAATCTTCAAGCAATATATATTTTCTACTTTTAAAGTCTTTTATTATATTTTTATACCTTTGCAGTATATCCTTAGGTATTTTTTCGTCTAAATAGTAAACTCTTAACTCTTGGTTATTTATTAAGATTGTCTCTATTGGGTTTATACTTTTATCAATGGAATTTTTGATTATATATGGGTTTACAAGTTTTAATACAGTTACAAGAATAATAAGAAGGAGAGCAAAGAGAATATAGTGCAAATAAGGTTTTGCATATTTGAGAAGTCTTCTCATTATTCTTGAATCATAGGCTTTTCCTAATATTTCTTCTTCATAATATTCTTTCATCTTCTCTCCTCTCAAGTTCTGATTCTATCTTTTGCTGCTCAAATAATTCCGCATAAAATCCACCAAGCCTCATTAATTTATTGTGGTCACCTCTTTCTATTATTTTCCCTTCCTTTAATACAATTATTTCATCCGCATCCTGAATTACAGAAAGTCTTTGAGCAATTACTATGAGGCTTTTGTTTTTTCTTATCTCTAAAAGATTTTCAAGAATTTGCCTCTCTGTTTTAGCATCCACAGCAGATAAGGCATCATCAAATATAAGAACAGGAGGATTTATGGCTAAAGCTCTTGCAATGGCAACTCTTTGCTTTTGTCCTCCAGAAAGGGTTACTCCTCTTTCACCTACTATAGTGTGTATACCGTTAGGAAATTCTTTGAGATCTTCCTCTAATGCTACGATTTTGATGAGTTTATAGATTTCATCATCACTTAGGTCAGGTTTTCCAAATCTTATATTGTTTGCAATGGTATCCGAGAATAAGAAACTGTCTTGGGGAACAAATCCTATGTTTTTTCTAAGGTAATGAAGGGATAGATCCTTTATAGGGATATTATCAATAAAGATTTCTCCCTTTTGTATGTTGAATAATCTTGGTATAAGACTTACAAGGCTTGTTTTTCCTGAACCAACAGGACCTGTTATACCTAAAAATTTTCCTGGTTTGATTTCTATGGAGATATCTTCAAGGATCCATTTTGGACTTGATGGATATTTAAAATACACATTTTTAAAAGTTATATAACCCTCTAATGTTTCCTTTTTTATAGATTTAGGGGAGTCTTTTATATCAGGAATTTCATCAAGAACTTCATTTATCCTCTCAAGGGAAGCTCTACCTCTTTGGAAATTGTTAACTACCCATCCAAGGGCATTCATAGGCCAAATAAGAAGCCCTAAATATGAGTTAAAGGCAATGAAATCACCAAGACTAATATTTCCCTTTATAACTTCAAGGCCTCCTAATAAGAATACGAGAAGAATAGAAAGATTTGCCAGAAGTTCAATAGTGGGAAACATAAATCCCCAAGCCTTTACCAAGTGAATATTTTTACTTAATAAATCTTGAGCTTTTTCTATAAATTTTTTTAATTCTGCTTCTTCTTGGACATAGGCTTTTACTACTCTTATTCCAGCTATGGTTTCCTCTGCCTTATCAGTTAGTTTTGCAAAGCTGTCCTGTACAAGTTTGAATCTTTTATGAGTTATTTTCCCAAAGAAGGCAATAGTTAAGGTTATTAATGGGAGAGGTATAGCAATGTATAAAGTAAGTTTAGGGCTTATGCTTAATAAAAAGAAGATAGAAAGGGTGCCAAGGAAAATTGTATCCAGTAGCATAACTACTCCAAAAGCAAACATTTCTCTTACAGCTCCTAAATCGTTTGTGGCAAGAGCCATTAATTCTCCCGTCTTTTTGTAGTTAAAGAAGTTAAGGGATAAAGTTTGTAGGTGAGTAAAATATTTTTCTCTTATTTGGGCTTCTAATTTTCTTGCTGTTGCGAGGATTTGTATTCTCCAAAAAAAGCGAAATATGGCCGTAAGTATGGCAAGAAGTAGTAATGATGAAAATACTAATAGTAGGCTTTTAAAGGTTAAGGATCCTTTATTAAGGTAGTCTACTCCCCAACCGATTAATCTTGGAGATATGAGTTGGAATATGTCTGTAAGGAGTAGAAAAAATGCTCCTGTTATGTATTTCCATCTGTATTGTATTAATAGCTTTTTAATATGTCTAAGTAATGGTTTGTTCATAACAGTAAATAATTTTATAGCTAATTATTTTTTTTGTAAACAAGAATTATAAAAAATAAAAGCGGGGAGGATTTTTCCTCCCCGCTTTTTGATTGGTTACTTTATTGAGACATTAAAACCCTAAGGGGGATCAAGGGTAATTCTACATAAACATTTTCTTCCTCATCTTCACTACTTACCCATTTAGACAGTATATCCTCTTGTTTCATTCCAGGGGGAACAATCATATCTATGATATTAGGATCGCCGTAGAAGTCGTCCCCACCACCAAATCTCCATTGTTTAGCTTCTTCTTCTACTTCTCTTACTCTCCAGCTTCCAGGTCTTGGGTATCCTTCTTGTCCACATAATATCACGAGGATTTTCCAGTCAGGTGTTACAGGACCTAAGTATTTTTCAGGTACTGAGATTATTATAGTTCTTTCTGTAGGATCGGTGCTTAATTGTACTACTCCTTTTATCTCTTTTAGTTGTACTTTTCCTTTCTCATCTAATGTAGGAATTATTAATTCTTGTATCCATCCTTCAGCCCAAATTGCTTTGTTCCAACCCTCAGGAATATTAGCTTGTCTTCCAGGTAAGGCTTGATAGTAATAGGTGCTCTCTTTTCCATCATTAATATATATGTCTATGGTTTGAACTGAGACTCCTGTGGGCGAACCCCATGGATTTTCTAAATCTCCTCTAATCTTAATTTTGAATACAATATCATCTTTGCTTTTACCCATTTCTACATGGATTATGTCGAAAACACCGGGTTTAAATACTGGAGCTGTTGGATATACAACTTTGCCCCATCCATAGTCATCCCCAGTTGGATCATCAATAGAGAAGTATGTTATTTCTAACTTCTTCTCAGGAACAGTTAAGTAAATAGGAACATAGTAAGGTACCACATCTATCGGTTCTTCTTTCCCAAATATCACATTCATTGCTATTTGTTCTCTTCCTTGTACTTTAATTTCCTTGAAAGGTACGCCTACTTCTATGTATTTCTCCGATACTCCTGCTTTTAGTGTAGATTGTTGTCTCCAGGAATTATTACCAGTAGCTTGATTTAATATGGCATCTACTTCTCCAAGGGAGCTGATCTTTGAAAAATCAATTAGAAGTTCGTAAGCTATTCCATACCCGAGAGTCTGACTTCCCTTTCTTGGATACAAATTATATTCCTTTTGGTTTGGATTAGAAAAGTACACTGCTAAGAAATAAGGCTTTCCTAAATAGTCTTTGAGATTTGTTTTTGACTCTATAAGAAAGTATACATTATCATTGTCAAGACCTAAGTATACTTTTTCAATAAAATCACTTGGCTTTGTGGAAAGTCCTGTTCCTTTTTTAGCAAGGTAGATTGCAGCGTTCTTCCATTCGTCTTCGGGATTAATCAGTCCATCAATCTTAGGTGTGAATTTTGCTTGTAAGCTTTGTACTGGTTTTTCTTCACCTATTTTTACTATAGGAAGGAACAATTCTTGAGGAACTTCTTTACCAATTAATTTGTAGACATTTATAAGATGTTTCCTAAAGAGTTCATCAAAGGCAAGGTCATTTGTGGAGTCTTGATCATCTCCATACCACCAGAACCAGTCACTACCTTCTGCTGCATATAGTTCAAACCATGCTTTTTCGATATTGTTTCTTAAGAGATCTGGATTTAATACGGGAGATATAGTTTTCTTCTGTTTCACTGTTTCATATATTAACTCTGTCCTTGCTTTATCTAAGATTTCCCATGCTTTGTTTTCTTCTTGTTCTCCTACCCAAGTTAAGAAAGTGCCATCTATCCAAGATCCTGAATGGAGCCTTTCTATCTTCTTAGTGGGAGGGAATTTATTTAAGTAGTCTGTTAGCCTTACTGTTTCAATATAAGGACTGTCTGTGAGTAATTTATAAAGAGTGTTTAAAAATTCCTTTCCATCGTTTTCATAATATTCCCAACAGTTTTCACCGTCAAGTATTACTGTTACGAGATATGACTTTTTGTCATCCTTTACTCTCTCATAGATATTCTCTAAGCGGTTTACAAAGTCTTTTGCTGCATTTTCTCCTTTCATTCCACTATAGACAAAACCAATTTTATCTGAAAGATTTTTGTCTCTAAACACCACATAAACCTTTTTACCTTGTTCTTCCACTATGTAAGGTTGATAAAGTACATCAGGATTCGTTACATTTCCTCTTGAGTCTCTGAGGATAGGAGTGTTTAGAGATTTTGAAAGCACATCCTCATCACTTGCCATCCATAAAAAGCCTGAATTTCCTACGATGGGAATAATGTCTTGGCTTACGGATCCTTCGGAAGGCCAAAGACCCTTTGGTGTATCTTTGAAAAATTTTTTATAGTAGTTAACAGCCATTGAAAGTTGAGCTGATGCATCATCACTGTAGTTTATTGTGGCATTAGGTAGAGCTATGTCTTGTACTGCAATTTTGGCAGATTTTATGTCCACTAATAATGGCATTATTGGATGGAAAAATGGAGTAGTAGTTACTTCTATTTGTTTGGTTTTTTGTAGTTCCGCATAAAGAGGAATAATCTTAGACATAATTTCATATTGTTTGTTTATTACCACTTTTTTATCTTCTTCAGTAAAGTTTTTACCTTTTTCTATAAGTCTTGATAGATCTTTGTCATACTTTTGAAAATCAGGATCAAACCATGCTAAATTGAACCATACTTGTAGATCTCTAAAATCTTGAGTTGTAAAGTTCTGAATTGCTTTTGCTATTACCACATCGTCAACAGATTGGCCTCTTTTATTCAAAAGTTCCCAATATCTTGGGAATTTTTTGATTATTCTATCCCAATTAACGTCAAAGAATCTTCTTAATATAAATTCTTTATCTTCAATGGTAAGTTGATCTGCAGGTTTCTCTGTGAGAATTAGATATTTATCCTTTATGCCCTTCTTGGTATAAAGTTCTAATTGATATAAGAGAGATGGAACCATGTTAAAATTAGCTTTTATTTGGGGATAGTTTTTTAATATGTATGCCATGTCATAGTAATCTTTTATTGCATGCATCCTTACCCAAGGAAGGATATTTATATTTTGATCTGGATCATAATATAAAGGCTGGTGGTTATGCCATATAATGGCTAAGTATAATGGTCTTTCTACTTTTTGTACCTTTGGATCATAGATATTTAAAGGAATGTCTTGGGAAAAGCTTAAGGAGATTAGGGAAATTATAATAAAGAGTAGAGAAAAAGCTAAAATTCTCTTCATAGAGAATCACCTCTTACTTGACGTATATGAAAGGTACTTGAGCATATACATTTTTCTCAAATTTAGCATCACTCTTATACTTGCCTAAAACTTCAAATTGATTAATTCCCTCGTAATCTAACATGTCTATAATATTAGGATCGCCGTAGAAGTCGTCCCCACCACCAAATCTCCATTGTTGAGCAGTGGAAAGTACCTCTCTAATCCTACAAGAAACAGGGTCTTGAGTCGGGAATCCTTCTTGTCCCATTATGAATACCTGAAATCCCCAACCTTTCTGGAAATCATCTCCAAGGGTCTTTTTAGAAACAGGGATGATGATAGTATTGCCATCAACAGTCACACCTTTTGAGGGGAAGACGCAATATTTGTACATTTCTGGAGCTGCATTCTTTACCGAGCTTTTAAGTTCTGTAGGCCAGCCTTCTACAAGTATAGCTAAATCCCATGCACTTTCTGGAGTGGTTTGAGCTCTTACTCCTGGTATAAAATCTCTAAATCCTGAATCTTTCTTATGATCTTTGTCAATATATATGTGGATTGTTTGAAGAGAGAGTCCTATTGGACTTCCCCAAGGATTTTCTATAGGTACTCTGAAAGAGATTTTAAAGTATACATTATCATTGTCAGCATCTATAACTACTTTTGTCATGTCAAAGGTTCCAGGTTTAAATACCCCATCTGTGGGATAAGTATATGTTCCTGGTCCTTTGTCATCATTTGTAGGATCATTAAAAACTAAAGGATATTTAACAGGTTCTGCAAAAATAAGAGTGGAAAGAAGAATTAGAAATATGAAAATCAAAAACTTTTTCATTTTACTAACCCCCTTTAAAATCGGGGAGGATAAATCCTCCCCGAAATTTTAAATTCATTAGAAATCAAAAGAAATTTTTGCTCCTATTTGCTTTACAAAATCTGCGGGAGTTCCTTCTTCTGGAGCATTACCAAAGTATAAAGAAGCGTTGGGGAGTTCAAGAGCTAAGTAATAAGTGTTATGTTTTGTTCCGTTATCGTTAAATAGTTGAGAGATACCTCTTAGTTTGAGATTTTTAGCCAAGTCATACGCAGCATTTAAGAAAAGATAGGATTTATTTGTTGTATAATTACCAGCTAAATAAATGCTTAAATTATTGTAGATGGTAGATAGATTTCCATAAAGCTCAGTATTTCCACCTATTGGTTGATATAATTTACCATATACAGAAAGATCTTTTAGTGGTACAAAGGTTGCTTCAAGGGTAACATTAGTGGAATTGGTGCTATCAACTGTTGAATTATTCACGGTTCCTTTGATGGTTAAATTCTTGCTTACTATATATGTGACTATACCTGTTAGGTTGGTAGTTTTTTGGCTTATATCTTCTCTATTTATTAGCTCAACAATGGGCTCAAAGGATAAGTTGGAAATTGGAGCAATTACTGATCCAAGCTTAAAGTATGTACCGTAAGATTTACTTGTTCCTGGAATAAGTTGAGTTTGGTCAGTTTTGAACCAATCAAATTGGTTAATATAGCCCTTATCAACTTTCTTTCCAATTCCATAAAGCTTTATAACAGGTGTTAATTGGGTTGAGAAGTCCCCATAAAGGACCATTCCGCCCTCAGAATCGGTAGGATTTGGACCCCATACGCATTTACCATATATTCCTTCTGCTTTTATGTCCACATTAGCTACTTTTCCAGTAACATCTACTCCAAATAGGCTCTTTCCTACGTTAGCTTGTCCCCAATTACTACCCATAGCAGTAAATCCAACCATGAGTGGTGGGAAAGCTCGTTTTAGTCTCACATAAGAAATTTGATCTGAGGAATTAATTCCTGCCAAGAAATTTGTATCAAATGCTTTTCCAGAGATCTCAATTCCGTTTCCCCATATCCAGGAAGATCCAGGAAGATCTCCAGGTTTATTTAAGAGAAGAGGATCATCAAAGGGAGTTGCATCTTCTCTATAATATACCCTTAAGTTCATAACAGAGCTTTTTGCTATTAAGTGTGCCTTTTGTACTTCTATGATGCCAGGCCCAAAAAGGTTGCTATAATTTGGATATAGATGAAGTTCGAAATAGCTTTCAAGAAGGCTTGAGGGTTCTGCTTTTATTTTAAAGTAGGTATTCCAATAATCCAGATTAACTGGTCCTAAGGTATTAGAGTAATTTCCATTGGAATCTTTTAAGAATTCACTATGAACTCCTATTTCACTATAACCATAGAAAGTGACCTCTTGAGCATAGACAAAGGTTAACGTTAAGAGAAGAGCAAGAATTAAAAACAATACTTTTTTCATCTCTATACCCCCTTTAGATTTTTAAAATTTTTAAGAAGTGAAGTTAACTTGGATTAGTTTTTGTTTTTCTGTATTCTTATTCTTTATATCACCTCCTAAACACGTGTTAATTTTCTTTAATAAAAATTACACGTGTTAGTATTCCTTGATGATATTTTAAGAGAAGATGGTTAAATTTGTCAAGAATATTTTTAAACCAATCTTAAAGTATTTTAAAATCTTTTAATCTTATCTCTGTAACCTTTCGGGAAACATAGAAAATACTAGAGATCTTTTCAAGAGAAAGATTTAAATATCTACCAAGAAGAAAGTCTGGAAGAAGTAGAGATGCTGCAAAGGTATTAGCTTCTCTTTCAATTTTAGAGTTTTCTATTGGGTAGTCAAAATAGATTTTGTTGTTGGAATAATGAAGTAAGAAATGTCCAATTTCATGGGCAATTGTAAATCGCTGTCTTAAAAGGTTGTCATTTTTGTTAATAAGCATTGTGGGACTATTTTTGCGGTTATACAATATTCCAGAAATCTGTAAGGGTAATTCGTAGAAGTATAATTCTACTCCTAATCCGTAGGCTATAATCTCGGGTTTTATGGGAGGCTTATTTATATAAAAAAGGGATAACAGTTCTTTAATCAGTTCTTCGTACACCTTTTTTCTTCTCCAAGGATTTAATGAGTTGAATTATCATCCTTCTTTCATCTTCATCAAGGGAGGTTTTTGTTCTTAGAAAGGTCTCTATGGTTTCATCATTATCTTCTGAGAAAAAGTAGGAAGTAGGAAGGTTAAGAGCTTGAGCTATTCTTTCTAGGGCTTTTAGAGACGGGTTTTTAAGCCCTCTTTCCTGTCTCTTATACACATCTGACGCTGCCGACGAGCGATCTAGTGTAGAT